>Ga0307517_10004192_pt1 | contig 22241 bp, 17 predicted proteins | sample 23_EM_MG_FD_194515 | JGI IMG/M metagenome (GOLD analysis project Ga0307517, IMG submission 194515) | Populus trichocarpa ectomycorrhiza microbial communities from riparian zone in the Pacific Northwest, United States - 23_EM | ecosystem: Host-associated > Plants > Roots > Unclassified | place... | reverse complement strand
CCCCCCCCCCCCCCCCCCCCCCCCCCCCCCCCCCCCCCCCCCCCCCCCCCCCCCCCCCCCCCCCCCCCCCCCCCCCCCCCCCAGTTTTTTGCTAGGGATGAAAAAGGCTAACTGGCATTTGCAACTTCTACAATACCAATGATATACAGTGCCTCCCTTGGGACTGGATCGCGTAGCAGCAATACCGGTATCCAGGGTTTGTTCAAGCGCGATCGCATGGCGGCGTATCTTCACCTATGATACCTACCTACCCACCCCCCCTCGAACTGGCACAGGAGCCCGGATTACCGGTATTTGCTCATTCAATTACTTCTTACCCCTAGCTTCCCCGGCCCAAAAACAAAAAAACAAAAAAACAATACAATCTATAGATGACGACGGAATGTTTCATGCGTTGTGAATATCGAAAATCTCGGGACGGGAAAGACACAAAGCATTTCCGAGCCCTAAGAACAAGGGCTCAAGCTTACATTATCATCACGCATAAGGGGGGGGGGAAGGCGGAGAACCCCCCCATATCATATCATGGAACCTCCACCCTTCGCATGCTAGCGATCGCTCGATTCAATGTCTCAATGCTATTATCACTTCCTCTAAGGAGTTTCCGTTCCTTGAAAGGATAATGTATTGTGCGCGGGGAACTTATCATAATAATAATATGTCACCTCGATTAAAAATAAAAATGAAAAAGGGGGAAGAAGAAGGTGGGGAGAAAAAAAAAAAAGGGCATTGGTTTACAAGCTAAGCCTTCGGTGATATGCGTCGCTGAAGCGATGCAGCGGGGTAAATCGGGGGATTCCTGATCATGATTATTTTTTCTACTGTATAATGTTGCAGCTTTGAAGGTTAGTGTTGGATTGTTCCCTTCGGCGAACCCCTACGGCACATCCATCCACCCATCCATCCATCAGGGCGGAAGGTTATTCCTGGAACCTTGGCCATGGCCATGGCCAGCACTGCTGGCACACTACCGTACATCGACTGAACTGCGGATCTAATTACCTGCCTATGATATTCCTACCCTCCAAGGATGATGACCAACATCTTTTGTTGCCAGCGCGCACCCAATAAATATCTCTCCAAGTTACTAATAGATAATCGAATTGTGATAAATGATGATAGGGCGTGTTGCTCAATGGGGTACCGGTGCCGTTGCCCTAATTTTCAAGTTTATGGTTGCAGAGGAGGGAAGAAAAATAAATATGAGTTGGCAAAAACCCCGGGGATCCTCGGAGGCTGAGCGAAGGCCCGCGGGTGATACAAGATAAGCCCGAGGTGCTGTTCGCGGCCACATCTTCGGGACGGGGGGTGGTGGTGGTGGTGGTTGGCGAGCGCTGTCTAGAAAAGGAACGGGAAGCGAAGTGCTCGTGCATACGAACAAATAGTAATAACGTGTTGGTGCGTGAGTTGGCGGATTTGAGATGGGGGGGTGTTGTGATATAGCGGGGAAGGTCGGTGGGATGGGTGGGTGGGTGGTTGGTTTGTGGGTTGGGGAAGGAAAAAAAAGGTGTCAGTGGGTATTATTATTATTATTATTGTTATTAGTTTTCTTGTGTAGCCTTAGGTCTGTTGGACTGTGGTAGGGTGATGGCGGTGGGGTACAGGGCGAGCACAGGTGGTCGGGGGGGACGTTCATCGAGAGGGTGGGAGGAATAGGTATCGTATGTGACACAAGTTGTTCTCTGGAAAAATGCAATACCCGAGACAGGCACTCCTTCCTGCGTCCGTGGTTATTCCAGGTCTGGGAACAATATTCGCTCCCGATACCGTGACGGATAACGTGCGCGATAACTACCCGGCCGATCACCTGTGTGTGGGTATGTCTATCGATAAACCACCCGGTCCCATCTGGCGCATTGTAGATTGCCGAATACATGATAGTGTGCAAGGAAGGAACACGATGGATGACCACGCCTCGATTCCTCTAAATTACCACAAACAATAGACATAATATGATGATGGCTGGCTTGGCTTAAATCCAGGTGGAAAGAAAAGAAAACGGTTGGGGATCTCTTGACAACGACCTCCTCCTCTCATACTGCCAACCTATAAGTATGGACTCGATATTGTGGTTTATCCTATGAGCCCCCATCGCAAACCCAAACAGAGCGAAACAAAACTCATACCCGCAGTCCACCTGGTCAGGTAGGGCAGGTCACGTGAAAACTCCCCATGCAGGGCTCTCTTTTTTTCTTTTCTTTTCTTTTCCCTCCTCAGGCACAGCTGCACAGGTAAATCTCAGATGCGCGTTTTGCGTCAGACCCAAAGGTTAATCGACATAAGCTTTTCGCGGTCCCCTGTGGCACCATGTTTTGGATCGATCCAATCAATCGAGCGGATCTGTTGCTCAATGCTGGTGTAATCCTAGCTCGTTTTAGGTTACCTCAGTGGCATGGTGAGGGCTAGGGTTCCGGGGGAGAAGGGAGGAGGAATGAACATCCATTGGTGGCTAGGGAGATTCCCAGTGGCGAATGCCATGATTGGAGCATGGGAATTGTGGACCGGGAAGTCGGAGTGAGAGAAGGGATAGGCTGCTGTGATGGGAAACTCGGGAGGTGCAGGTACGACTGGGGTTGCATAGGCGAGACGGCTTACTCGCTGGAAGGGGTGGGTTGGTGGTGGTGGTGGTGGTGGGGGATCGTCGGTGGTGGTGTCGCTCCTCCTCCTACTTGTTGGAGGTAATATCACGCATTTCCGATTTGTAAATGATCGTCCAAGGGTCGTTACGGCAGGGTTGCAATCCCCCCAACGGGATAGGATCCCGAGTTTTTGGTAATCCCGATTCCGCCATATTACTCGGAGATCTGAACGAGTGATAAAAAATGATGAAGTGGCCAAAAAGAGCACCTTGGTTGATTATCGTACCTTTTTTTTTTTCGGAGAGGGGGGGGGGGGGGGTGCCCTTTTTTTTTTCGTAATTACCATTTTTCCTTTCTCGGTTGGATCCTCATAGGGATAGTCCGTTCCTTACATTTTTACTCGTGGGTAGTGCAGGATTAATTGTGCGTGTTACAAACATGTGGCCTTGCGAGGGGAACGAATGGATTTGGCATCCTTGTAATCTGGTAGCCTTGGTAAAAATTACCACTATTGCGTACCGCAACGGCGTACAAGGTGATTGGGCCAATTGGAGAGCGCTATCTGGTCTTTGCCTCTCTTTCGATTTGGAATGGGTTGTTTGCCATGTTCTGCTACTATTTGCTTGGGGCAGTAGTCCTGTATGCGGTCCCTCTGTACTCTCCTCAGTCCTCCTGGCTCTGCGTTCGAACCCCCATTCATTTCTTTATTAAAGGTCACAATTGTTTGGCGCTGGGGGAAGAAGTACCACAGCTTGTGAGGGCGATTGCCCAGCCGGGCTTCAGTACAGTTAATTTTCCTCTTCGCTACATTTCCAGATGCTGGTATTTGTTTTAAATCCGCGAGGGTCCCCCGTCTCGGTAGTCTCCCATGATCGATCTATACCAATAACTAACGAGCCGCTCTCCCCTGAGACAGCTTCAGGGCCGTGCTAGGCAGATTCAAAAAAAAGCATACCCTTATCTAGGTTTCGAGAGCTATCTTACCCAACCAACAGTTTAAATGTCAAGGAGCAACTTCCTCCAATGAATGTGTGCAATGCTTGTACTAGGAACATTGCACAATTCAGTTCCCGCTCAGGTATCATACCTCTCGCGATTTTATCGCAAATCCGGTAAACGTTCCTTACTTGGAGATTGGTGGGTCTGGATGTTACTCCACGCACAAGGTATGACTCAGTCATGATTCTCAATTGTGGGAAGGCTCCTGTACCACTGATACCCCTGTTTTACAGTCCGGTACCACGGTTCACCTCCGGGGATGGCACTGCCCACTGCTGTTCACCCCTGGCAATAGTGACTGGCTGTTATGCGAGTAGCTCAACTTTCTGCTTTCCCCCAGGTAAGATCAACATACATGCTAGGGTAGCAAAAAAAGAAATAAGGTTCTTGGGAATAAAGTACCATTCCTTTCTTCTCTCTCTCTCTTTTTTTTTGCAAGGTTAGCTATCGTATCTAGTTCGGAGATGGTTGCCGAAAAATGCTACTAAATTTTAACCCTCTAGATATTGTGGTGGTTTCATTCCCCCCCGAAATATCATTTCCAAATTTTACAGTAACCGGACACACCTCGGTCTTCCTGGAGCACTTAAGTGAGAGGTGCATAGGAAATGGTGTTATAATGTTATTACTATTTGCGAATAGCTTAAGACGCTGGGGTTGATGTTGCCATGACACTATCGTCTAAATTCTACCTGCTGCTCTATGAGAGTTCGCTTAGCTGGTGTATCTTTTGTCTGGTTGAGAAGATATTGTTATGTTGGCCTGTGCAAGGTGCCGCAAAACTGGGGCAGGTTTTATGGGGTGCTGGAGCAGTGTATCGATGTATCGACCTAGATACCTGGGCTCAGAAACGTCATTAACGTACAACCATACGGAATTTTGAGAAAGCCTTTATAAGTGCTATAGATTTAGGGTTAATTTATACAGACTCAGATCACTGCTGCAGAGTACAATCTAGTGATCAGAGACCTAGCTGAATCGATAATTGAAAACTTGTTTCGCTTCCGCTCCCGGTAAACTACTATACGTACACAGCTTATCTAATTATCTGGGGTAGATGTTCGCACAGGTTTACCTATTCGAGCTTTACACAAATATTAAATTTCTCCTACTGGAGTAGCGTAAGCATGGTAACAAATCGGGGCATCAATGGATCTCTGGCGACACGAATCCGGCCTTTGAAAACAAAATACCTGGAGGTATTTTAGGCCATAGCACGCAAAGGCTACTAGTATCTTCAGGCCTGTTGATGGGCCAGCCTATTGTCCGGCTCCCTGTTTTAGGTGCCTCGACTGTGCAGCTACGAGTGATGTCGAATGATCACAGGGCCTCTGCAGGCTCGAAACTATGGAAGGCGGGGGCTGTACAGATAACAACCACAGGTGCACCTAGATTCACACTTTCCCATGAAAACACGCCTCATATGGCAAACACGCCTTGCGACCTTTAAATTTCTCCAGAGTGAATCCGGTTACGGAGCGCTCGTCCAGACTTCCAAGCGGGGGTGTTGGTTGATGCCAAGACTTGGTAAATTCCGTGGAAGCGAACTTTGGTTTTCAGAGCCTCAATTGACGGCAACCAGAATTGGCGGATCAGAGAAGGGCATGCAGGATATCAATACATCAGATTGGTTGTGCGAAAGGAGAAGCTTTTGAAAAAAAAAAGAAAGGGGGGGGGGAGAGACAACAAACGTTCACTTTTGATAGCGCAATATCCGGGCGCTTCTTTTTATTATTTTTCCCTAGAAAAAAGGACTCGTGGAGTTTGTAGATAAAAAGGGAGAAGGGAAAAAGGAGAAAAAGAAAAGAAAAAGTGAAGGTGGAGAACGAAAGGGCACAAAAGAGAGAAGAAAAAGAAACCACCGCGCGACAGGGGGGGAGTTTGTGCCGAAGACTCGTTGAACTTCCCTTTCTCGTCTTTCTATAGCGAGCTCTCCTCCACATTTCACCCCCCCTCCCGAAAACAACCACAGAAACGACGGGGCTTGGTCTGTTAATCCCTCTGACCGCTGGCAGCTGACCATTCCATCGTCGAGGTCGCTCTCTCCCTTCGATTGTTCACGAGAATCAAGGCCGGCTCGGGAGTCCAAAATTTATCGCAGATCGTTTCGAGAAAAAAAAGGAAAAAGAAAAAAAGAAGACAGAAACCGTCCTTTGAGAGGAACAAGCACAGTCAATTTACTTCGCGTGTCGCGATCTTTGAACTGTTTGGTTTGGCTTGTTGTTTTCCTCAAAGGGCTTGAGGTTTTTTCTTTCTTGGGGGCATTTCGTGGTCGGCGTGCTCCTCGAGCCTGGAGGAGCGACACCGGGGCGGACGACCCGACAGGACACCACTACTCACCCACCGTCTCCCCCACAAGACAAGGACAACCACTCCAACTCGAACCACCACTACCGCCACCACCACATCTCGAGAACACAGAAAAATGTTAGCGGGGACTATAAACGGTTCTCCAAGTCCAGGAAGTGAGGGAGTTAGGAATATACATCTCAGTGACTCGCCCAGATGTAGTTCAGTAGGAGTGGGAAGGTACTCGAAGATGGCTGTTCCTGACGAACCCAAGATGGAGGCTAGCAGAGACTCGTCAAAAGCATCGTCTCGGGGAAATACACCGTCATCTCAAGGTAGTGAAGCGAGCATTAAGCAGGGGAATGGAACGCCGCCCCGAAAATCTCAGCGTGCAGCGCCTCGGAAATCAGCCAGGAAACCGCCAACCCTTTTCGCCGATTTTCCCGACAGCACCCAAGAGGCGACTTCGACATTTTCTCTCATCGATGAATGTATCTACAGTACAAAATCGATTGGAGACTCCGGGCAGGATGGTGAAGTCATGTCTTGCGAGTGTAAAACAGAATGGGGTAAGTGATATTATCGTCTCCTCATTTCCCCCTCTTCTCCTCCCTATACTGTCGTGACCTCCCACTTCTGAGTTTTTTTGTGTTTGGGTTTTCATTTCGCTTACATTCAACCGTCGCAACGCAGATGGCGAATGCAATGCCGCGTGTGGTGACAATTCCGACTGCATAAATCGGATGACATCTATGGAATGCACTCAAGACGACCGCGCTTGCGGTCAGGATTGTCAGAACCAACGATTCCAGAGGCGCCAATATGCCGATGTCTCCGTTATTAAAACAGAGAAGAAGGGCTTTGGTCTCCGAGCGAATTCCGACATTTCGGCCAACACCTTTTTGTACGAATACGTAGGCGAGGTTATCGATGAAAACAAGTTTCGCAGGAGGATGGAAAGGTATGATTCGGAAGGAATTAAACACTTCTATTTCATGTCCCTGGGAAAGAATGAGTTTATCGACGCCACCAAGAAGGGAGGGCTTGCTCGGTTCTGCAATCACTCGTGCAATCCGAATTGTTTTATTGATAAGTGGGTCGTTGGGGAAAAGCTGCGGATGGGTATCTTCGCCAAACGAGACGTAAGAGCTGGCGAGGAGTTGGTGTTTGATTACAATGTCGATAGATATGGTGCAGAACCGCAGCCTTGTTATTGCGGAGAGTCTAATTGTCTTGGCTATATTGGGGGCAAAACCCAGACGGATGGGGCCGCGCCTAAACTTTCACACCACATCATCGAGGCCTTGGGGCTGGAAGATAGTGAGGAATGGTCGACTGCAACAGCGAAGAAAGGTCGACGTCCGAAGAAGACTGATGGAGACGATGAAGACTATGTGGAGAGTGTGCAGTCAAAACCGCTCGGCGAAGCGGATGTTACGAAGGTCATGTCTTCTCTTTTGCATTGCAAGGAGAAATGGATAGTCAACAAGCTTCTCCACCGGATTCAACTTAGTGAGGATGAAGCCGTTCCGGCGCGCGTGGTGAAGATGCATGGCTACCAGATTATGGGCAGGATTCTCCACGATTATCAATCGGACGAGAACATCGTACTAATGGCTCTTGACATTTTAATGAAGTTTCCTCGTATCACCAAGAATAAGATCACGAGCTCTAAGATTGAGCCGACTGTACAACAGCTCAGCACTGCAGAGGATCAACGTGTTCAGGAGGCGTCAAAGGCCCTCTTAGATGTGTGGAGCAGTTTGGAGACCGGGTTCCGTATCCCGAGAAGAAGTAAGGCAGACATGGAGCGAACTAGGTCGATGTACCAGGCCTATGAGAGGGAATCAAGCTCAAAATCAAAGTCGAATTCGCCCCAATTGGAGAAACCGTTAACACCAAATGGTCCGAATCGACCAAGGCCGTTTGGGAAATCTGGCTTTCAAAACCAACCCCCTCGCGGGCCCCGCGCAGAGCAGTTTCAACGGCACAATGACAAACCACGCAGAGATCTACCATGGGGCTGGCATAAGGCGCATACTGTCGATGGAAAATTCTACTATTATTCCAACGACGGGAGAGCCCGCTGGGAGGTTCCACAAGAGCCATGTAACTCTGATGCGAGACTTCCACACCCACCACCACCACCCCCGCGCCCCGGGGAGTATCCCTCACGCCCTACGGAGTATCCCCCCTACATCCCACAAGATCAGAAACGAATAGCCCTGCAAGCGATTATTGACGACATCACTCGCTCCCGTTCTACTGAGAAATTGAATAAACAAGAACAGGAGCGCCTTAGGGAGGAAGAGAAAATACGTCAAGCCGAACAGGAAGCTGATTCAAAGCGAGCAAAGGAAATGCTCAAGGAGAAGGAGAGAGCTCAAAGAGAAGCTGAGAAGCTCAAGCCGCCGAAAATCTACGATGATGAGAAAACCAAAAAGATTCTCATAAGAACCGTAAGTTTTTATAATGATAAAATCCCTAACAATTCGTGCTAATTACCTGGATAGTTCTCTACAGTTGTGGCCAATGCCGTGAACAAATACGAATCGCAAATAGGCGGCAGGGACCTTGTAAAGAAACACGCAAAAGATGTAAGCCCACTCCCCTTGAGAGCAGATATAGTGGAGTGATGCGCTGACTGCAGGTCTTTAGATCACAGAACTCCTCGTTAAGAAAGAAATGAAAGATGGACGTCAAATAGCCAACCCCCATCTCCTCCTTGAGTCTGATAACAAGCGTCTAAAAGTCAAGGGATTCGTCAAACCCTACATTGAGAAGGTCATCAGAAACAACAAGATATCGATCGACAACCGCAAGCGGGAAAAGCAAAAGGGTTCCTCCAGTAGCCATAGGCCGGAATCCGCATCTAGCTCCGAGAGGAATAAGGAAGTTTCTTCCGAATCTTCCCTCATACCTCCAGATGCGATGAGCACCGGGGCTGACGGTGTTGGGACAAGTGCGGGTACATCAATGATCGGAACTACACCTCTTGCCACTCCCGGAAAGAGACGTCGGGAAGAGGCTGAAGAGGCCAGTGGAAATCTTGACATGGTGGCCGAGAACGATGAAGGAGACCCTAAGAGACCGAGGCCTAGTCCTCCAAAGGATGTGACTCCTCCTCCCCCAACAGGCGTCACAGAGGTAATGGCTGGAGGAGGCGGCGTCTATGTCTGTTGAGAAATTCTCTACTAATCGTTCCTTTCACTTACAGGTCACATTTTCTAGTAACTAGAGCGAATTTCTAAGCTATGAGAGAGGTGCCTACTTTTAGGGGGCGGAGAAGCGAGGAGCTAATGTGGGCTTTTGGGCACTTTCTGGGATACTTTCCACATTTCTTTACGCCTCGCCTTGCTTAATTTTTTCATTTCATTGTATTCCGGGTTGTTGGGCTCTTTTTTCCTCTTTTTCATCTTTTACGGGTCTCAGATCTTTCTTCACCTCAAGGGCTTCTTCATATAAATAATTTCGACTACAACACCAATAGCATCCTCCCCTTCGCGCTCATCGGTTTTCTCATTTCTTTTTAGTATTTCTCGTTTTCCTCTGATTCGCTTCTTATGTATTTTTAGTACTTTACGGTTCTGTGTTTACAATATCTTTGGCTGCGTTCCATGCCCCCTACTCTTTTCTTATCTTATTTGTTCTTTTGCTCCTTTACTTCTTTTCTTGTGGGAGTTTGGCAAAAGAAAAAAACATCGGGCTTGTGTTTCTGAAAAATGTATGTATCTATTACCTTTTTGTATCAGTGCGTGAGTGGAGTTTAGCTACTACTGCGCGTGAATCTGAAAATTATATTCTAAGGGTGTTGGGTCCTTAGGGGGTGACGGGGGGGAGAGCAAGGGGGGGGGGGCAGGGAAGGGAAAAGGAAAGTCAAGGGAAGCATATAGATTTTGGGGAATTTGGGGGAGTGTTGAGCGAGGTTACTATTGAAAGGGGAGGGGGTAATGAACTGATATAAACAATTTAGGAAGGGAGGAGGATGGGGGGGAAGGGAAGGCGTTTCTTGCGGGGTTTTCTTTTTAAATATACAAGCGGGGAGGAAAAGAGGAGGAAAGTGCGGGGGTGTTTCCCCTCCACTGCAGCGCATAATTTCTGTTAGAGCAGATTCTTGTCGATAAGTTATTATCTGTATATTTCTCGGGTAGAGGAGTAGACTTTCGTACGTGAAGCACCGTAACAGGAGTGATTCTTTGTGATGCGCCCCCTGCAGCCCCATATATTGGCATAAATGAGGGGAGGGGATCCAGAGTTCACACAGCAAGCGTAAACGCCACATTGCGACGAAGTCAAAAAGCAGAACAACTCTGGTCCCAGAGCAACACATCTATACACTTTCCTTTTTTAGTATCATATTGCGCTGTGCTTTTTTAATTCGTTATGGATCAGTAGGTGGGGTAGGGTAGGGCGGGGTGGGGAGGTATGATATAATACTCCAGTGGATGAGGAGCCAAGCAGTATCCATCCATCCATCCATTCATCTTGTTAGAAAAGCTCCGTTCACTTATGATATCTTGGACTACCGTACTGTATTACATCATAAGCTTGAATAAATAAACCATCTGCCTATCCCCTTACGCTCCGTTGTGATGCTGCACTGTACGGGCAAGTGGAGTGTAGTATCTACCCTAACCCATTGATTCCACAAACGGCATCTTCCGAACATTCGATTGTGCCAGGGGGTAATCGTGCCAAGGTTGCGGCGTGCGGCCGCAACCCCCGAATGGTCACTGGCGCACAAGCGGGGGCACTCTAAAGAGTGCCTGACAACGCAAAGGTATGGTTCCTCCCATTCAAAAAGGGGACCTGATTTTCCGTTGTTTTCAAATTCTTAAGGCTCCACAACTACAAGGCTGATTGTAGAAGAGAAACCTATTTCTGAAAGAGAAGATGAAGGAAAATGAGAAATCGGTTTTTTTTATGTAAATACTATCCCAATACTGGTAGAGCCTTGAGGATTTGAAAAGTTGGATTTTTGGTGGGAAGGAAAAAATATTGTTGTGTTAGCCACACTTGATTATCTTAGTAAGCAAGTAATTATATGCAAAAAATGGCATTTTGAATTTTTTGATAACTAGTATTTGGCAAATATGGTAAAATAGAACCTAAAAAAACCAAAAAGAATAGCAACTGGCTTTAAATTTAGTTAGATTACTTAGTTTTACTTATTCTGGTAATTAATATAATACTCTCCTGCATTAATTCTATGTTCTGAATTACAGTTCACTTTAATATCAATCTGATTTTGCTAAATATCTATTATAAAACAAGTTTTAAATGCCACATCTATTAAAGCGAAAAGAGGTGAGCAAAGCTGTAGGCCAGCTTGGTATCCACCCACATGCTCAAGTAAACTTTGAATTAGCTGGTGTTAATATGGCCATTGGATTTCAAGATGCAATATTGACAGAAGATAATAACAAGATTACTACTGTTGAGAAACTATTACAAGATACTTTATGGAGAAATAAAAAGCAAATGGCCAGTGTACTGGAAGGTGAGAATGATGAGATGAATGAAAACATTATGGGTATAATACTATGTACCCTTAAAAGGAATATTGATTATTATAGGCCAAAGGCTAATTATCGTAACTTGGGTGTGAATGAAGACATTCACTATTGTGATAGGAATGAGGTCCAGCTGGCCATCCGCTTGGGGCAGGCAATACCCAATTGGCTTCAGGTTGAAGTATTATGCAAGACTAAGATCAAATTATATATTTTGTCCTTAGGTAAGACAGGCTTAGCTATCAGTCATAATTTATTAATCGGAGAGAGTATAATTATTAAACACTGTGACTAAAATTATTAATTGATAGGAAATGCAGATTTAAAGAAATATCGGTTGGTTAAAAATGTGTCTGCTGAAGGGCTTAACACTTGAGAATTATTAAGAAGTGTTATAATTTTTTCGCATTCAGAAGTTAGGTCAAACACGAAGAATATAAAACAAGGATAGAGTAGAGCTTGCCAAATTGGTAGTTACTGGTGCTGAGAAAGGGAGAAAAGCAGCATTGTGAGGAATTTAAGATGAGCATCAATAGATTCAAGACGATGAAATCTCATTCTGCCAGTCCCAACTAAGGCTAAATATGCTTTCCATTTTGGGAGACGAGAGAACCTTTCCTGCAATTGGAGAGTTCTTTGCAAGCTGTTACGGGGTAGCTAACACAGTAGGATTCTGAGCTAACTAGGCCAAGGATATTCGAGACAACGGATTAATAGTCAGGAAGGCTCGTTGGTAATCGTTCGATAAAGATAAAGTAATAAAGTGTAGTCAAATATCAAAGAGTTAGAATATAACTAGCTAACTTGTTATATTGTTAAGGTCTCTTCTCCGGGGCTTGATGATTCTTTAACCACTGGGGGAGAGGCCTACTATTTATACTAATATTCATGCTATTTCGACTTCTTTAGTTAAGAAGTATCTTCTTAACAATTCAGTTCGTCAGAACAAAGTGCTATTACCCTAGCAGGAATAAGCTTACCTAATAATTAAGAGCGAGGTATATGGCTCAATAGGATGACCATATATCCGAACCTATGCTCCCGAAGTTATGAGCTTCCTAGAAGCATTTGGAAGACAACTCGGACCACTGGATAAGAGCACGTTTCAAGATATGTTTAGCTGATTGGAACGATGTTTGGAGAACACTACTCCTCTTACTCCAGTCGCATATGCATATTGCTGCATAATGCTTTGATAGCTGGATATCAGAACTGATCACTCCATATTCCACATTACTATTGGTATGTAGGCATTTGGACCGCATATTCATATATAGTCTATCATGATGAAGAGATCGAAGACTGTCTACTGGTGGAGTGGGGACACCCTCAGATGAAATAGCAGTGCGGGAGATTCTCTGAGTTGAGCTGGGCAAGTTTTCAGGGTCAAACGGTGTTGGCACTTTGTTCTGACGAACTGAATTGTTAAGAAGATACTTCTTAACTAAAGAAGTCGAAGTAGCATGAACATTAGTATAAATAGTAGGCCTCTCCCCCGGTAGTTGAAGAACAATCAAGCAACGGAGAAGAGACCTTAACAATATAACAAGTTAGCGAGTTATATTCTAACTTTTTGATATTTGATTACACTTTATTACTTTACCTTTATCAAACAATTACCAACGAGCCTTCCTGACTATTAATCCGTTGTCTCGAATATCCTTGGCTTAGTTAGCTCAGAATCCTACCGTGTTAGCTACCCCGTAACAAGTGCGAACACCGTTTGACCCTGAAAACTTGCCCAGCTCAACTCAGAGAATCTCCCGAACTGCTATTTCATCTGAGGGTGTCCCCACTCCACCAGTAGACAGTCTTCGATCTCTTTGTCATGATAGACTATATATGAATATGTGGTCCAAATGCCTACATACCAATAGTCATGTGGAATATGGAGTGATCAGTTCTGATATCCAGCTATCAAAGCATTCTGCAGCAATATGCATATGCGACTAGAGTGAGAGGAGTAGTGTTCTCCAAACATCGTTCCAATCAGCTAAACATATCTTGAAACATGCTCTTATCCAGTGGTCCGAGTTATCTTCCAGATGCCTCTAGGAAGTTCATAACTTTGGGACCATAGGTTCGGATATATGGTCATCCTATTGAGCCATATACCTCGCTCTTAATTATTAGGTAAGCTATTCCCGCTAGGGTAATACAAGCACTAGAGATGCAGTTTCTTCCCAGCTCTTGGCTATAGCTATTACCCAATACTGCATTGATGGCACATTACCCCAACCAGAACTGTCACTCATAGAGACATCGACTCTTTTTCTCATAGCTCAAAATAGTCAACTACCTCCACTCGAGCCCAAGGCTATGGAAAAGATCTTGACATCTTAAAGAGTAGCTTAACGGCTAAGAACTATTGGTTCCAAATATATGAGAGTAAACTTGAAGAAGGGGATCTGCAAGGACAGCCATGAATAGGAAGATGTAGTAACCTATAGGAAGCAAGATTTTCTACTGATATTAGAGGATTTAAAGCGATTCATAGTTACTTGAGAATCGAATACTGAATGTAAACCAAGTATGAACTATCCACAAGATCGACCTCTTACGCAGAGACCTATTGTCCTAGTAACTCATAATGAATTCATCTTTGATAGTAATAATGGACAAAAATATGTTGGGATAAGAAATAAAAGCCACTACTGTGAAATAAGATCAGAGAGAAGGGTATTATAGTGTCCAAGTTTGTTACAGCTTGTGGTCACTTAAAGGTATCTGATTGGCTACCAATTAAGAATCTACTTAACTTAAGTTTCACAAAAGGCAACAATTTACAATATAGTATTCAATTGGCAATAATGCTAATAGAATATGGGGAAAACAACTGGTAGAATGGGGATAACTTAGTACCTCAAGTTAATAGAGTACTTTTTCTAATCTTCCAAGAAGTCTTTTCAGGATACCAAGTATCCATGTTTGATAATGCAATAAGGCATTCAGCTTTTGCAGATAATGAGCTTGAGGTGAGAAATATGAGTCTTTGTCACAGCTGTACTCAGGGCTTGCTCTGTCCTGGCTTTAATCAACATACTGGACAAGTACAAAGTATAGCTATACAAGAGAGAAGAGCAAAAGGTCTGAAGAGAGTATTGAAGAAAGGAGGGTTATGGTGGAGTAGTCTGCAACTCTAATGCAAGCAGTCTGAAACTACCAAGTGTTGGAAAAAAAGTCTGCTTGAAGGTCAATGTTGCACTTATGCACTGATGGCCAATAAAGCTGATTTTAGAAATCAAAAACATAGCCTATAAGAGAAGATTGAGCACTATTCTCATTAGTTATAATACTATTCTACCCAAAGTTTCACTGTGAACTAAACTTCATAGCATATATATGGTGGGTTACTAAAAGATATAGAAGGAATTATTGTGGGGAGAGTATCAAGAGCTTACATTCCTGCAGCATTATACTTCATTAAACAAGTATTAATATGGAAACTTTTGCAAGAAGTGTTAATTATGTATGATTTCCTATTACTAAGCGAGAAACATTATGTATGTTCTGGTGGGTTCTAGGAGTTTCCTTGGGTATAAGTTAGCATTGTGTAACCTCAAATGTCTATATAAGGAGGAGGGGTTGCCCTTGAGTTTGAGCATTCTTCATGTCCGCTATTTTCCTAGCGATTGAAAACTCAACACCATAGGTTTTTCTCACGACCTTGGCGTCGTCGTCACCAACAACCACCTTGCCCCCCTCCCTCTGGTTTAAAAATATCGCAAGCGCTTGAGGATCCTTTATTCTTTCTACTGTCTGCTCCTTGACACCCTCGGGTGCGTTGGCACCGTTGGTTCAGTCCTTGTCAACTGGCTTCCACCCTTCACCTCGCTTAGGTGTTCTCCTACGGTCGCGTACCATCCTCCTCTGCCTTTGGGGTCCCCTCACATCTGGGATTCCCTCCAGTACGACGATATCTCTCTTATAACAAGGCATCACACGAGAGATGCGGTAATACGTCCTGGGTTATGCGAAGGCCCTTTTTGTGGAAGAAGACGATTTTAAGGTGTACCAGCCGGGAACACAACTTCTGGCACGCACACGATACCGGATCCCCTTATCATCTTCTTGGTTCGCATCCTCACACCAACTACCGGCTTACCCTTTGGGCTCCCCCCTCTAGTTTCGTAGGCTTCGGCCCCACCCATCTGTTTTTACCTTACCCGGTTTGACTTCACCACGGTTGGAACAGTGGATTGAGAAGTTTCTTTTACGTTGTTAGTCACCGCTAGGGTCAAAGCCTGTAAAACTACCGGCACTCAGGGGATGGTGGAGGTTGGCAGAGATTTCCTTGGTACGATTGAGTACTTTGATTTTGGTTTTATTTACGCAATAGCTTGATTGCTGCATGCTATGTTCTTGTACCATAAACAATGAATATATGAGTTAATAAATAAAAAAATGCCCGTGAGTTTGAAGGAGTGCACAAGCTTGAAATAAACTTCTACAGTCTTAAACTATATTATGCTGATCAGTACTGCTAACCTGTTCACGAAGACAACTGTACCAGATACAAATATTTTCAGGTTATGAGGGCGGGTTAGACAGATACTTCTGCTACCTGTATACTACCATAACTGTTCAAGACAAAAGAATCTATTCTATTCTTGTTCCAATACACCATCCTCCTCCTCACACACTCTCTCTTATGGTAATCATAGGCTTGATTACAATTGCAGTTACAAATCCAGATGAAGAACTCATTTATCACGAATACATGAGGACCTACTCCTGTGGTACCTGCAACCACAAAAGACCTCTTGAATTCGAATCTCAATTTCCCATCTGCTGCGATTTTTATGGAGAAAATCTTTGACAATCCTGCTTAATCACTCTTAAGAAAAAGCACCAGACAGTCACTATAAAAGCAAACACTTCAACCCCATATCAAATCCAATACATGAGATAAAAGATGCATTAGCAAAAATATTATCCTGCGTTCTGTGGGTTCTGTACGTCTGATGCACCTGACGCTGGAATGCAAATCAGGAACCAGGACGCAACCACGCTACCACACAATGGACCTGATGCAACCTGACGCAACACCTAATCCTCAGGACACACCAGACACAGCATCTAGTACTCAGAATGCACCGGACACAGCACCTAATACTCAGGACACCATCTGATACCAGACTACATCTTCCTGAGATAAGCGAATGGTCCCTTCTTTACTTCTTGCTGACCTTGGTCACCCAGGTCACAATACATTTCATTCTGTCAAACTATTAAATTTACTACAAGAAGGCTTCTATTGCTCTAATAAACAGGCAAATTCACATCCAAGCCTGCGACCGGCCTCCCCTCCCTAAGCCCAGCCTCCTCTGCCCAAGCCACCCGCTATAGCTTCACGGGGAATTGTCGCCTTAGGACATACCTTATACCTCCGTGTAGCTGGCGTCGAGCCCAACAATATCCCGCAATCAGATCCAGGATCGGAGCAGTGGTTGTGGAGTAATCTGCTATCGAGTTCAGGGATCGCCAGTATCCTACCCTATTCAGCCCTGTAACATCATGAATAAAGGTCGCGGAGGGATGGATCTTATACCGTTGCATAGCCGGCGTCGAGCCTGACAACCTCCCGCAATCGGATTCAAGATTGGTCCAACGGTCATGGAGGAATCTGCCATCGTGTTCTGGGATTGGCAGGGTACCTATAAAGACAACACCCACAAGGGTCAGCGATTTCCTGAGTTCTGATGTGACAGAGACATCCTTTATACTGCTGCATAGCTGGCATCGAGCCCAATGATCCTCCGCAATCACATACAGGATCGGAGCAGTGGTTGTGGAGTAATCTGCTATCGAGTTCTGTGATCGCCAGCATCTCATCCTCTTCAGCCCTGTAACATCATGAATTAAGGTTGCGAAGAGATGGATCTTATACCGTTGTGTAGCTGGCATTGAACCTAACAACCTCCCGCAATCACTTTCAGGATTGGTCCAACGGTCATGGAGGAATCTGCCATCGAGTTCTGGGATCGCCAGGGTATCTATAAAGACAACACCTACAAGGGTCAGTGATTTCATGAGTTCTGATGCGACAGAGACATCCTTTATACCGCCGGGTAGCTGGCGTCGAGCCCAACATTCTCCCGTAATCGGATCCAGGATCGGAGTAGTGGTTGTAGAGGAATCCTTTATTAAGTTCTGGGATTGCCAGCATCCAATCCTATTCAGCCTTGTACCATCATGAATAAAGGTCGCAGAGGGATGAATCTTATACTGTTGCGTAGCTGGCATCGAGTCTAACAACTTCCCGCAATCAGATTCAGGATTGGTCCAACGGTCATGGAGGTATCTGCCATCGAGTTCTGGGATCGCCAGGGTACTTATAAAGACAACACCAAGAAGGGTCAGCAATTTCATGAGCTTTGATGCGACAGAGACATCCATTATACCACTGCGTAGCCGGCGCTGAGCCCAACAATCTCCCGCAATCGGATCCAAGATCCAATCAGTAGTTGTGGAGGAATCTGCCATCGAGCTCTGAGATCGCCAGCACCCCTCATCATCATTCAGCCCTGTAACTTCATGAATAATAGCCCTCTCAGGATGAATCTTATACCGCTGAATAGCTGGCATCGAGCCCAGGAACCTCCAGGTGTCGGATTCAGGATCAATTGTGTGGCTGTAGTGGAGTGTTGTATTACGGGGTAGCTAACACAGTAGGATTCTGAGCTAACTAGGCCAAGGATATTCGAGACAACTGATAATAGTCAGGAAGGCTCGTAGGTAATAGTTTGTAAAAGGTAAAGTAATAAAGTATAGTCAAATATCAAAGAGTTAAAATATAACTAGCTAACTTGTTATATTGTTAAGGTCTCTTCTCCGTTGCTTGATGATTCTTGACCACCGGGGGAGAGGCCTACTATTTATACTAATGTTCATGCTTCTTCGACTTCTTTAGTTAAGAAGTATTTTCTTCATAATTCAGTTTGTTAGAACAAAGTGCAAACACCGTTTGACCCTGAAAACTTGCCCAGCTCAACTCAGAGAATCTTCCAAACTGCTATTTCATCTGAGGGTGTCTCCACTCCACCAGTAGACAGTCTTCAATCTCTTTGTCATGATAGACAATGTATGAATATGCGGTCCAAATGCCTACATACCAATAGTAATATGGAATATGTAGTGATTAGTTCCAATATCCAGCTATTAAAGCATTATGCAGCAATATGCATATGCGACTAGAGTGAGAGGAGTAGTGTTCTCTAAACATCGTTCCAATCAGCTAAACATATCTTGAAACGTGCTCTTGTCCAGTGGTCAGAGTTATCTTCCAGATGCCTTTAGAAAGCTCATAACTTTGGGAGCATAGGTTCGGATATATGGTTATCCTATAAAGCCATATATGATACCTCACTTTTAATTATTAGGTAAGCTATTCCCGCTAGGGTAATATATTGAAACTGTGGCCCCAGAGTGTGGATGTTGAGCCTGAGGCCCGGGGCTGTGATGAAAAGAGTGGTTGCGTCGCATCCAGTTTGAGGCTCAGTGCCGAGAAACCACCAGGCACTATACTATGGGTTCATCAAGGGAAGAACGTGAACCATGTGGCACAGTTAGTGTTCATTACGGGGCCCCGTTTCTGACAAACGGGGCGCCAAGAGCAGGTTATTAACTGCAGATTAAAAAAAGAATCGTCCAAATCAGACCAAAACTGAGTGAGATAGGGTTCTTTGAAGTTGTCTAACTTCAAAGAGCTCTATCTCTGTCAGTTCTGGTCCGATTTGGATGATCTTTTCAGCCAGTTAATCAGAATAACCTAGGTTACTTTGTCCCCGCTCCTCGGAAACGGGGCCCCGTAACGAAGCCTAGGCACAGTCAAATGCAACAGTGGCTGTGCCACAAGAGTGCCAAGAATATGAGTGATTGACTGTCATGTAGTATAAATAATAATAGGTATGAAAGAAAGTAAATTAATTATATACAATTGTTTGTGAATTTGACACTTTGCGGTGGCTCCTATAGGTTTTTGTCACTATTTCTTTGAAGTTAGCAGTACCATATGCATATCCCTCCATGTAGGCTCTCATCATTCCCTCTGTCCGTGCCCAGAATTTCCAGATTAATACAGGTTTGACAGAATTCAAACATTCAGGAACCATTTTTCTCAAAGCCCGAATGTTGTACCCACATCTCCGCCGTGCATACCGTTTTGCTGCTCCCCAATAATACTCAATAAAATTGAGTTCGCAATGATATTTGGGAAAAATGTAGACCAAATGGCCCTTCTCCTCTACCTCCTCTTCCAATCTGCTTTTTTGAGCCTTAAAGTCTGGCTCTTGCGCTATTAGTGCCCTAGCACAACAGGTACCTCCATTAAGGCACAGCTTGTTTTTCTTTCCATCTGGCTTTCTGCATTGAACTCATAACTCGTGTCTCCATAATCCACGCTCTTGGAGTACTATTTGTAGTCCTTTAGGTGTACCATCAGCGATTACCATAGGCTGAATAGCCCCAGTCATCGAATTCCTTCCAGGTCGAAGAACTGCATACCCTCCACCTGGACGTAGATTCATCATACAAGCTCGTAGTGCATCACTGGAATATGCTGAATGACCGGTAGCATTATCGAAAAATAAGAAGGCTTGACATCCAGGAAAAGCAGATTCGAAAACTGGTATAGCCAGCTTCAATACTTGTTCCACCAGTTGATCACCATTCCACCAATTGTCCCCTCCATATTCAATAGAACATGCAGTTAGTTGTTGGTCCATGCGTTTAGGGCCATTATCCGACATTCCATATTCAGTAACTGGTGGGTCGTTGATATCATCAGGGATACAAAGTCGTCCTCCAGGTGTGAGAAAATCAGACACCATAATTCCTTTACCACGGGTTTTCTTTTTCAGAGGGATGTGATCTTCTTTTACCCATATCTTGGACCCTCCATCATTGGCATTGAATGTTGATTCATCGTGCACAATCAACACAACTGGACTGACACCTGATGGTAGGTTTGATGGATATACGATTTCAAGCTCCTCATTACCATTGGAATTAACCAACTCCCAACGGACCATGCGATGCTCTAGAGCCTGCAATGCAGGCAAGAATTGAGCTTGCCGATATGAAACAACATCTGCCCTTTCGTGGCCATCCTTATAAACTCCTTTACGAACATCGCGGAATTTGTAGCCCATTTCATGCAACCATTGAACTTGTTAGGTGGTAGCTTCGGAGTGTGAGGTATTCCGACAGCTAGGACCTTAATCGTAATTATATCGGAGAACTCGTTAAGAAGACACGAGTAATGTAGGCTAGATATAATTATTCGCTGCGATGTAGATCGTTGAAGTATTGGTAACGATATAAAAGTGTAGATAACTTATTATATTGATAATATCTCTTCTCCGTGCTTGTTGTTTCTAATAGCAGCGAAGATGCTTCGATATTTATATTTCGCGTCTGAGCAATCGCGGTATACATACTAACTCTATACGAACTAAGTACCTTGCTCGCAACTCTGCGAACTTCACCTGAGTGCAAACACTCGTAGACCCTGAAAACTCTCTACTACACCTTTTGCTCCCATGGCCAACTTATCGGTCTGCGCTTTCATTATTCCTGATGGTGTGGAGACCACGTCAGGTGTCAGCTCATCCGTTTATCCGTTGACAACAATGGTTACGAATTATCTTGCCCTCGTGCTCGTCGAGAGTAGTCTAACTCGCTCGACAGAAGATGGCCTTTCCTCTTTGGTTGGTTCCGTCGAGAATTCGGTATGCGACTGCATCTCGTATTCTGGTCTTCCGGCATTACACGACTTGTTTTCGGGATCGTACCTATAGGCATTTCCCTCGGACTCCATCTTTTACCAACTTGTCCTTTGTGCATTCACCTGATCCACTTACTGGGCATAGTTACCTTCTTCATAATCCACACGACTTTGTGGCTACGAGGGGACTAACTTTCGTGCGAAACGTCCCGTTACTTTCGACCCATCCTTCCGACTGTCTGTCTTCAAGTGTCTGTAACTTGATGCGCTGTCGTCTGATTCACCTGCTTCCACTTGCATAAGGTGCCCGGAGGTCTCCCCTCATATATCCTGCGAACAGGATCCGGTCGGACGGACGGCCGCGACGCATACGGTGTTATAAGATGTGTTCCACTGATAATGGTCTTTGGTGTTGGGACACAACTACCCAGGTGGTGTAACAATCCTATTGTTGAGCGTGTATGCAACAGGCAACGACTGTCGTCTTCTGCTTATGTGAATCTCTCCCTCTTATACTAAGGGATAGGGAAGTACTATCTATTCAGATAGTACGGAACTGGCTTGCTTGTCTTAAGTGATTCGTTAAACGATACTATCTTATCAGATAGTAAGATGGATGGATTGTCATGCGTGATAGAACTATCACAATAGTCCTATGTAGAGTGACCTGTCGAGACTATCACAATAGTCTCCAGGTTCTTAGAGCGTAGGCTCTTGTAGAGGAGGAGTGTATGTAAAGAGAGTAAGGTATAATCGTATTGCAATATCTTGAGTATAGAAAAGTACTTAGATGGTTGCGTGAAGATCCTATCTCTTGGTCGGAACCAAGCGCCTTATATAGGCATCTTCTCACAACCCTAATCCTGGTGACTCATCACCTTGCGCTACATAAACCTCTATGACTCATAGCGAGTCATAGCGCGAAATCCCTTGATGACTCACCTGAGTCATCGCGCAACATTCCGTTAACCAATAACAACCCATAAAACAATTCATGTGCTCGAACGAGTCACATGCGTGAAACCCATGACTCATAACATGAGTCATGTGCGAAAGTCATTACATCATATGACATCACAATCGTGAGTCATGAAACAATCAACCAATCATAATATAACAATGACTCGCAAGTGC
>Ga0307517_10004191_pt1 | contig 22247 bp, 19 predicted proteins | sample 23_EM_MG_FD_194515 | JGI IMG/M metagenome (GOLD analysis project Ga0307517, IMG submission 194515) | Populus trichocarpa ectomycorrhiza microbial communities from riparian zone in the Pacific Northwest, United States - 23_EM | ecosystem: Host-associated > Plants > Roots > Unclassified | place... | reverse complement strand
TGGATCCTCTAACCTTGATATTTTTTTATCATTGTTTAATCCTCACGTTAATCTCACATCTAAAAATTCTCTTTAACTCATTATTATTATTATTATTATTATTATTATTATTATTATTATTATCTATTTTATTATTTATAATTTATATAGTTGACCTTCATGTGGTTCGACCCCGGTCTTGCCGGGTTATTTATTACTTTGACACTCCTGCACTTGGGATAAAACATCAAACTCTTTGATCGTGTCATCCAGCCTCTTCTAGATAAGATAATTGGTTGAGAAACTAGGACTGAAAGAGCTACATCATGTGCCAAGACTTACCAGGGTAGCATGGTTTGGTGTTGTCTTTGGGTTGACAACACGACTTGAGAAATGGCTTGTACCTAGTGGATGAATTGTTGTATCTTTAATGGTGTAGACATGTTAGCTACTGTAAGAAAGTCTATGACAACGTCCACCCCAGGAGTATCTTGATTGTCTACCATTAATTGCAATAAGGGATGTCAAAATCATCTATCAATCCCATCGTTCCATGCCAAAACCCTATAACTCTCTAAAGCCTGTTAGATAAAAGTTTAATAGAAGTATAGTTGGTTATTATCTTCATGATGAGACCTACAGTCCTCATGAGAGAAATGGATCTCCTTTATCTAGACGCATCTTACATACTTATATCTCTAAGAAGTACATTTCCACAAAAATAACCCTGGACAACTATGATGATCTGGCAAATCCACGAGAGTATATCTAAAATAAACGTAGAAACCTTGAGCTAGTCATCCAAAACAATGAGTACATGTGCAAAATACTTCTTATGACCTTCAGAGGGTCAACACAAGCGTGGTAACTTGGAGCCAAGATCTTTCTTGGGTTTTAATAACCTCTATACTAAACTTGTGTCACGTTTTAACACTAGTATACCCGCCAAGAGGAGCACCACTAAGATCTTTGGCATTACTTAATTCGGAAGGGCCACACAAGCATACTTAAAGAGGTTTAATGAAAAAATGATCAAGGTGGAAGAATTAATTGAGCTAATAGCCTCAAAGGCTTTGATAAGTGGAGTAAGAGAACATTTTTTATGGAAGGAAATGTATGATCTACCAGACCGAAGTTGAAAGTAAAATAAGTCATGAAGAATCATATACGGATAGAGAAAGCTAGTATGTTAAGGCATGGACCTTTCCGCTTCTATTAGGAGGAAGATGAAATTTTCAAACAGAATTATTCTTTCAACAGAGAGAATAAATCAAAAAAATATCAGAAAAGGCTAGTAAGGGAGTGTATAGAATATCCTGAGAGAAGGAATACAACTCCCCTAAATTCCACTCTTACAGAAGTCTTCACAGCCATCAAGTTGAAAGATTATATCCAATATCCACCTCCTATAGAGTCGCCTCCACATACCCTCATCTTTAAATTTTTTTGTCTATTTCACAAAAGACAAAGGATATGATACTTAATATTGCTTCACGTTGAGGAAATATATTAAAAGGCTAATAGTCAAGGGTTATCTTAAGCAGCTTATTAAAGAGAATGCTCACATGGACCAAGATAAAGAAGAACCCATTCAACCCAGTCAAGCCCTGCTTGAAATCAACATGATTTTCATAGGAACCTCTATAGAAAGAGATACTTCCAGTGAAAAATAGAAATGTGAAAAACAAGTCCTCACAACAGTTTATTGACAGAGCCATGAAACGAGTCCATTGCTTTCACACCTATGAAGAGGGGGTGACCTACTCTTACGAGGATGCATTGGTCATTTCCATAGTTCTTGCCAACCATAGTGTCCACAAGATATTGGTGGACGGTGGCAAGGGCGGAGCTAGGAATTTTTTCTGCTCTGGGCTATTAAATAAATATATAAAAAAAAATTAAGATAAATTATTAACACATGTATATGAATTTTTAAAGTTAATGGTAAAGTTTTAATTTAAATACACTACTCAAAATATTAAAAAATAAATTTGAAAGTATATAAAATTAAAGTGAAAGTAAAAATAAACTCACTATTAAAGTTACATCATTCGATGTTTTGTGGAATATAATTCATCTATAATCGAGTCTGAATCGATATTGTAACAACCCTTTAACCGGGATAAAATAACAATCTCATGTCAACTGAAAAACAAAGTAATTAAATTTTTTCCCTCTCTCAATTCCTTCTTCCTTCACTTGATTCTTCCTTAGATTAGTATTTTATAAGTTGGACTTTGTAAGTTTACAAGGTTATTCTCTCACTTTTCTTATTTTTTTTCCTTGGATTTTTTTTATGTTTTTCCCTTACTTTTCTCTCTCTCTCTCTCTCCTTTTCTTTTCTTTTCTTTTTCTATTCTGTTTCTGCCCAGTCAACAACATATAAAAGGAAGGAAGAACTGATTTGTTTTATTTTTTAATGGCAAATAATCATTTTAGCCTTAATGAGTAGTTTTGCTTTTATTTGACTTTTTTTTTGTTAGCACTACCAAACTCTGTTCATCCTAAAATTTTAACCAGATTTTATTCAATATATTTTAAAATTCCTTGTAAAATTTCAGCTCAATTTGATGGTCGGATTGAAAATTACATCCAATAACGTAAAACTGGTCAAATTGTGATTTTTTATCAAATTTCTGAATTTCTTCAAAAATTCTGAAATTTTAACCCAATCTAAAGCATTATATTAGAAGGCTTCGCGTAAAGTTTTAGAATTTTTTGATACCTCAATTAAGAATTACAAATTTTCTTTACATAAAACTAGTAAAAAAATATTGGTAAAATCTTGACCAAGGCTAGAGCCCACCCTAGCCCATGCATGCCTCCGCCCATGGACGGTGGTAGCTTAGTCAACATCTTTTCTAGAGATATAATATCCTAGATGGAGACGGATCCTTTAATAATGACTCATGTGAAGACTTGTTTGATTGGGAATGCAAGGTCAGGAATACCAGTGAAGAGTGTCTTGGAGATCATGATCATGATAAACACTTACTCTAAGTGTCTCACCCTTTAATAAACCTACCTTTACCGTGATAGACACAACTCTAGCCTTTCAAACTCTCCATGCAAGCTCAATATAAACACAAGTACAAGGTATTTGGTCATGAAACTCTCCATTCATAAATGGAGTGGCTGCTGTAAGAGGAAACCAAAAGACTTTTGGACATTATGCCTCTACATATTTTAAGGGTAAAAAATCTTTGGTTTTGGACCAGTAAGATTCCTTAAAGAAAATGGTGGAAGTTAGAACCAATGCCGCCACATAATAATTGAAGAAAGTATTTTTAAGGCAAGAGAATTATTGAATTTGCTTTCAGCACCTCACATATGCGTGGAATCAATCTAGACATAACGTCTCATGGACTCTAGGTTAATCTAGCATGCCCTTGTATTCAACAAAAAAAGAGAAATTTTGGGAAACTAGAGGAAGCTCAACCAATAACAAGATTAGCAAAAACATTTTTACACCTTTTTTCAGCTCCCTCAAGAACTTCTTGAGTAAAGGTCCCGGCGGCTATAGTTTCAACCACCAAAATTATTTTGGTTTTTTCTCTAAATCTTTCACCAACATCAAAATTTATTAATCTGGTGTACTTTATATTACAAATTACAATGAAACCTTCTATTTTTCTAATATAAAATGAAATTCTCTTTATTTAAGATGCAGTATTTTATAACACTACATAGATTCAAAGTCAAGAATATGAAAGAAACGTATCAAATTTGAATAAGGCTGATAGGACAGACTGACAGATGCTAACGCAGGAGATGATATCAGATTAGATCGACCAAACTATAAATATTTTACTTCACGTAGACAGAGAGCATCAGGGGAAAAAAAACAGAGAGTGAGAGTGATAATGAGCACTGGAGCCGGAAAGATCGTGTGCGTGACTGGAGCCTCGGGTTATATAGCTTCATGGATAGTCAAGCTCCTCCTCTCACGTGGTTACACTGTCAAGGCCTCTGTTCGTGACCCAAGTGAGTCACTCACTCGCTCCCTCTATCATCCTTTTCCCTTGCGCGGCTTCTTTCTTTTTTTCCTTTTTTTTGTTGCTTTTGATATAAGATACGGATCATTATGTTATTTAATTGCAAGAATCAAGAGATACTCATTTTTAAATGATGGTAATTTGGTTCTTTGATGGGAGTGATTAGATCATTGGTTTGCGGTTAATCATGGATTTTCAGGGACTAAAGATTAGAATTCTGTTTTTTTGGTGATCGGAATGAATTTTAAAGAAAATGGGTTTTATATATATATATTCAAGAGGGTGGATTTTGTTGGAGGCAGAAGAAGCTTGTTGTAGATTGAGAATTACAAGTAGTAATTTGGAAGTTCTTATTTCGCTAAGGTTAGTAAATATCAAAATCACGAATCGCGGTAAGCGATGATGATAATGGTATTTTGACGTTAACTGAAAACATGAAATGTTTAGCAATGAGAAAAAGATTGCCTTTTAATTGAGTTAATGTAATGATAAATTCAAAGGTATGTTCTTGTTGCTGATGTTGCATTTCTCAGATTGTTTTGGCGTTTAATAATGCGAGGGGATACTGGCACTCCAAAAATGTCTAACCACTCTCTCACTATCCCAAATTTGTTTCTTATTTTTGTACCAAAACATGGAAAAGTATTTGAAAATTACGTTTAAGTAATGGGATATCAAATGGGGAAGTATTTGAAAAATCTTTTCCTTTTTTGTGTTTAAATGGCTGGGGATTGAAATTGGGTTAAGCCTCTCTCTCACCCAATTGAGTTAGAACCGTTTCTTTCATGTTTAAGCGCACAATTCCCCTTCTTGTACGGGGAAAGATACCTGCTTTAAGTAAAGTTCCGGTAGTGTTTCTGGCTTGTCTTCTTTGTCGATTTATCTTTTTTTAAAAAAAAAATTCTTTTTTTATCTAATTTGAACCGTGATTCTACATAAATTCAGACTTTTGGATCGCCTGTTTTGTGATTTCTTGAGTCTCTCAGGTTTACCATTCCTCATGGTATTTTAGCTCTTGAAATTTATGTCAACCATCTTTTTGCCTGATTTAAGTGGTCATACTGCAGTGACGCCACATAAATCCAGACTTTTGGATCACTTAGTCTTGTGATTTCTGGAGTCTCTCAGGTTTATCATTCCTCATGGTATTTTAACTCCTGAAATTCGTGTCAATCCATCTTGTTACCTGATTTCAGTGGCCATACTGCAGTAATGCCGCATTGTAAAAAATTGGTCGTTTTATGTCATTTTGTAACCATGTAGTAGTAATAATGAAAGGTGTATGTACAGAAATGCTAGTATGCGTTACTTGTTTTCTCTTGAACTGAACCATGAAAGTCCTTATGCAAAATGCTCCTACTAAAAAATAACGCTGCTTCATCATGCATTATATTGCGCACTAAGTAATCTATTTTAGTGTGCCTTGGAGAAATATAATGTTATTGACTATATAGTTCGGGCATGCTCTGTTCATCATGACAGAATGATCTTACTTGTGTTTTTTCCTGTGAGGTTGACTTAGGGGAAATAGTGTACTTGTTGCAATTTTTAAGTTTGCCCATCACAATTTATCTTTACCAAAAACTACTTGCAATTTCAGTGATTTACTGGTTGTTTTCAATTTATATTCCACAGATGATCCCAAAAAGACACAGCACTTGCGTGCACTCAGAGGAGCTCAGGAGAGACTTGAGCTGGTCAAAGCAAATTTATTGGAAGAAGGTTCCTTTGATTCTATTGTTGAAGGGTGTGAAGGTGTTTTCCACACTGCATCTCCTTTTTATCATGATGTCAAGGACCCACAGGTTAATCCTGCATACCCACTCTTAAATAACTGCAGTTTTTCTTATGTACTTGAGACTTCATTATTTATGAAAATCAGGTAGAAACTTAAATAGTGCCCCAAAATAGAATGTATCTCTATCACAATCATTGTGATATTCATATGCAACAGGGTGCTGAAATATTACACCCTGGATGCTGTCTAAATGCCGAATACTTCGAAATATTAAATTATTAATATTGAAATGGATTTAAAGAACAAAACATTATGGATCAGTCTTCCATAGTGTACTTGAATCCAAAATTAACAGCAGTACATGGTGGATTCATTATTTTATTGATTCACTGTCAGGAATAGAATGGCATTGTGAACAGATTTACTTCCTGCTAATTAAGATGCTGTCACAAGAGCTCATGGCTATGAGTAGGATGTGATATTGTTTCATAGAATTCATTGTTGAGGTACATGAAAGTCAGGATATGTATAAGATGCAGCAGTTCTTTGACCTTTTCTTAGGAAGGTATCCAGCATCGAGCAATATAGTTTTCGAATATATCTTACACAAATGCTCCCAGGTCAGTTGTATTGGGCTGTGACTTGAAGCTTTCCTGGAAAGGTTAAAAAAAGGTTTGGCCTATGTAAATGCTATTTGCCTTCACTGATTCTTGAACTATGCTGTTAGAGTGCAGCATGGGAACTTATTTCTTTCAGTTGAAGCTGATTTACAGTCAGAAAAAATAAATTCTGTCTTTTGTTCTTAGGGTCAAGATGTTTAGATGAACTTTTAGATGTTGAAGTCTGGATTTGTTTTGATTTGTCTTCAAATGGTTGTAATCAATTTTCTTCTCATTTCAGGCAGAGTTGCTTGATCCTGCAGTGAAAGGAACACTCAATGTCCTTGGCTCATGTGCAAGACACCCATCAATCAAACGAGTTGTTTTAACATCTTCTATGGCTGCAGTTGCTTACAATAGGAAACCTCGGACTCCAGATGTAGTAGTGGATGAAACTTGGTTTTCGGATCCGGAACTGTGTAGAGAATCTAAGGTGTGTGCACGTGCCGATACTTTCTGGATCTTCAGGAAAAAAAAAGTTATCTCACTTATGAAAATATATTTTTCAAATCTTGTTCACTTTTAGTGTCGAGTTGTTTCATTCTTCATAGCTTTGGAAATGGAAATCAAATCACACAGTTCACTTTTATCCATTTTGAATTCTGTTCTGAAACTGAGTGTACTCTGGGATATGGTTTTGCTGATTGAGCCAGATGGTGGTGGTGGCACAACTACATTGCTTGCAATTTTGTCATTTTATGCTAGGTGTAACTTCTGCTTATGATGTCTCTTTCTTTGTTTTTATGTTTGTTTGGACATTGCTCTAAGAAAGTTGGAGGTTTAGCAGAATAATAAATTATCATTTGTAGAAAGTCAGAGAAAATAGTGATAGAAAGATATAAGGATGTAATTTTTTTCCCCGTTCTCACATCAGATATGAAAACTCTTTTTGAAGATGAAGTGTTTCTAAATGGTATGAAGAATCTATCTTTCATTACTTCTGCTATTGACTTCAAAACTTTTACTGTAAGATACTGCTCCTTTGCTTCTATAAAATCTTCTGAATGAAGTTTCATTTTCTCCTACCAAATCATTAATATAATAGTGAATAAACAAAGAGACACTATAACCATCTTTGTGATGTAGCTCCTGAGAATTAAACATCAGTAATATTTTTTCTCATGATCAATTCGAACTTATCTCTCAAAGTTATGTTCAATGTGCGGTTTCTCTCATCCTAGGCCATTCCATTAAACACAATTCTGTCTGCTGCCTTTTGATGATGTGTAAGTAATGATAACGAAATGTTTCTACCATGTGCATTTGACAATGGGCTGTGCTAAGATCTGTAGTATTTTGTTTCCAATCCCTTATTCCCAGTCTGTTTTTAGCTTTGGTACGTGCTTTCAAAGACATTGGCTGAGGATGCTGCATGGAAATTTGCAAAAGAAAAGGGTATGGACATGGTTGCAATAAATCCATCAATGGTTATTGGTCCTCTCTTGCAGCCAACACTTAATACAAGTGCTGCAGCAATTTTAAGCCTAATAAAAGGTACTTCTTTATGCTAACTAGACTAATCTTTTCATCCTGTACGTAACCAGTAGCATATATTTCATCTCAACAAGTCACTCTTGCAAAGAACTAATTAGAAGCACATAAAATTCTGTAGAGAATTTGCACAAGTGACGTAAATTGCAAATTAAAAGCACTCATTTTATGTTTGTTTGTTAGAATTGTTAAATCTCCCATGCTACTGGACTTCAATACTGGCTGGCTATCTGTTACACTCTTTTTACCTAGTTAAAAATACTGTTTTGAAGAAGAGAAACCCAAATATTAATAGTTGTTACTTTATTAACGAAGAAGAGTAATGTAGCCAACTCTTTGTTTGATAATATTCTTTCCTTGAAGCATGTGGCTATTTTCTTACCTCTGTGTTGAATGCAGGAGCACAAACTTTCTCCAATGCATCTTTTGGATGGATAAATGTTAAAGATGTTGCCAATGCACACATACAAGCATTTGAGCTGTCATCAGCTAGTGGGAGATATTGTTTGGTTGAGAGAGTGGCACACCACTCAGAAGTAGTGAAGATTCTGCGAGAGCTTTATCCTGATCTCCAACTCCCGGAAAAGTAGGTCTTTTCCCACTATAATTTACCCTTTCTATTTATTGTTTTGTTCTGATGATTTCTGATCTCAGTCACAATACTCTTGTTCTCCTTCCTGTTTATACCTTTCACAGCATTTACCTTTTTGTCACCTTATTTTGTGTGGTTTTCACGGCGGCATATGCATTTGGTAAGCAGAGATTTTAGTAAGGTGGCAGTGTGCCTATCCATTCTTGTGATGCTTATTACTGACCTCACCTTCTTGTGCCAGTTTAGAAGGCACATAAAAAAGTCCGTTCAATTAAAGAAAAAAAAAACAAGGAGAAGTAGAAGTTTGTCTGTTCAGTAGCCAGCATTCTATTGCAAAATGTGCATTAAAAAGCAGATTGCAACACCATGCCTGGGTAATAGTGGTACACATTTCGCCTGGTGTGGGATATAAAGGTGGATGAAGCAAATAGAGATGAAAGAATTGACTACAATCAATAATCAAAGGTTTCCAATCATGTATCTCTTTTGAAAAGTGTTTGACCTTGAAATATAAGTACACGATGAAAGTCACATCTTGAATGGTACAATCATCAGCTAGTCCTTTTTGATGATTTGTTGTAGCTAGTTCTAGTTAATTTGTTTCATGGAATAATTCGACACCAAAATTCATCTGTGTTCATTCAAGGCCACTTTTTTCACTATCATAAGTGTTTGAAGATCCTTCATTGAACAGAGTAGATTGTTTCTCTTTGAGAATTCTCTGTTATCATCTGCAATTTTTCTTCAAAAGTTATATTGATTCCTTTGTGATAAACTTTGGCAGGTGCGCCGATGATAAGCCATATGTGCCAATCTATCAGGTTTCCAAGGAAAAAGCCAAAAGCTTGGGTATTGAATTCATTCCTTTGGAAGCTAGCATCAAGGAAACCGTGGAAAGCTTGAAGGAGAAAGGATTCGTCAGTTTTTGAGCATTTCCTGCATGCAAGAGTTTTCTGACGTTAAATAAATAAACGGTGGACGGTATATATCCCCTTCCCAGGAATTTAGAACTCTTGTGTTTCGCATTAGGGTTGCTTTTGTGGTTGTGGTTTAAAAAAAACAGTTTAATAAAAAGTTGTGAGGTTTATTTTAAAAAATGAGATGTTCGGTTAAAACTGTGGTTGAAATTATGGCTGAAAAAAAAACAGTTTCTTGTGTTTAGTTAATATGTTTTTTGTTTGAGGTTTGTATAGCGAAACATAGGTGTTTTGTAATTATGATTACATAACGAAATGAAATATCCTTATACATTAATTTATTCTTTCATTGTTCCATCAAACTATTTGCAATTTCATCGCGTACAAAATTCATACGTGAAGACCTCTATGATCCTTGAACGGCTGACCGAGGAACAATATCAGGTAAAAAGTCATCTGAAATTAAATTGGGATTGCGATCATACTCAGAAAAAACCGCATCATCTTGCGATCTCCTTCTAATATAGTTATGTAGTGCCATTGATGCAACTACAATCTCAACTTGCGTTTTGTATGGATAAGCAGATATGTTTTGCAAAATTCTTCACCTCTGTTTCCATACCTCAAAAGAACCCTTTATCACGTTACGTAATGATGAGTATGCACGGTTAAACACTTCTTTCCAACCACTTGGTTGTCCATGACACCTAAATTCTTGCAAGTGATACCTCTCGCCTTTGTAGGGACCTAAATACCCATACTCATTGGGATATGCAGCATCAACCAAATAATAGTTCTTTGCAAATAAGAACATGGTAATTTTTAACAAAACTAAAAAAACAAATTATATGCCTTCAATTGCCAAATCTTATTACAACCTTTTAGTGGTTTTGAAAATTTTATATTGCTATTGCTAATAGCCTCAAGAAAAATACGCGTATTGCGTGCATTGTCTTCCCATCCTGCCCACACAAACATGAATTGCATGTGGAAACTACAAGCGGACATGATATTTTGTGTTGGTACACCTTTTCTTCCAATAAATGGAATTTGATTTTCAGATGATATGCATGCATGAACATGTGTACCATCAATTGCACCGACACAATTCTACGAGCCAAAAAAAATTAAGTAATCATAAACATTTATAAAATATTTCATACTCATTTAAACAACTTAATTAAACAAAAATTCATCTTACCTTGAAATATGGCATAAATCTTGGATTCATTGCAATTTCTCTTGGTGTGCTCGTAAATTGTGGATCTATTGGTTTTATAACTTCCAGAGCAAACAAGCATAATGATTGAAGCACTTCTTTTAAACATCTATTAACAGTTTCACCTGAATGTTGAAATTTCTCCTACACTTGTCTATTTGACGCCCCAACTGCTATTGTAAATAGAAACATTGCCACCTTTTCAATAACGCTCATTCTTCTTGAAGGTTTTAAGTCATGATGCGTTTCTAAATCATTGCACAAACTCAACAAAGTGGTTGAGTCCATCCTGAACATGTTAACACATCATTTCCAATGACCTCTTAAAACCTCATTCAACCAACGCATCCCTGTGTTGTACGAAATCATACACGGTTCTTTATGCATATAATTAATACAATACATGTTTATAGCTCCAGTCGTGCATATAATTAATTTATTCATATCAAACTGCCTCTTTAAAATAAATTCATCGTCATCATCACTGTCACCGTCATCATCATCATCATTACTGTTGTCGGCGTCGTTTCCATCACCGTCATCTTCAGTACCAGCAACTGAGGCACCACTACCTTCACAACTAGGATGATTAATGCGGTCTACAATGCGGTTCATTACATTATCATAATTGCCATCAAAATCTTCATTAAATATGATATTAAACCGTGGATCATCCATAACTTCAATTACATGTAAAAAAAAAAAAATTGATATGTTGTTAATAAAAAAAACTTTAAATAATTAAATATCATTCAATAAAAAAAAACTATCAAAGAGTTGGAGGGACATAATTTTTTTCATACCTGTAAAGCAAAAAAAAAAAAAAAAAGTGTTCCACTTGTTTGTATCAAATGCAATTGAGAGATTTGAGAGGTTTATTATGAAGAAAGTTAGGTCATTGAAAAATATGATACAAACATCCCTCCTTATATAGAAAAAATTCAATGATGTTTACGTCTCTTTTGCAATTTTTTTGCTTTCAACATAAGTACATTCTCACATGAATGAGCTGTAAAAGTAAAATATGATGTTAATTTTACAGCTCATACATGGGCTACATTCTGACATGTATTCTTTCATTTGTATTGTAAATGTTAGTTTCACAGTTTCATGTGATTATCCTTATTCTATTATTCAAGATTCTTTGGCCCACTTTTTTGTTTACTTCTCATTCTATGACAGTTTCACAGACTCAACCAGTCGGGTTAAAAAACACACTCTGAATGTTTTGCAATTACTTTTACGTGATTGTCCTCCTGTGAACCAAGAATTGCCCCACGGCAGAAAGGAAGAAAAATATAGCTATTAGACCTCACGGCAGAAAGGAAAAAAAACACCAACAGTAACTGCAAAGGGGGTTTCTAGCTTCTAACCAAACCAACTTTCAGACCTCACAAGCTCATAGCTAGACCCAATTGTGGTAGCTGGAATATTACAAGAAAACAAGCCTTATAACAGGAAGAATCAAGCTCAGTTTTGTCAGGGAAAAAAATAATTAAGGTAAATGAACAACTAATTCCATCCAAGTGTCAACCATTTAACATTAAAAACCAGCAATTTCTCATCCAAGTCTGTTAACTCCCGAAAAGCAGTTTAATAATAAATACAACAGTAAAAAAATTACCGCAAATGGATATGCCCATATGTCTCAACACGAAATGTGGAATCATACAATGACTCGAAAAAACTTCGGCAAATAAAAACTACTCTTTTAAAAACTGTCATCACATTATTCTACAAAAATAAAATAAACATGTATAAATACCGTAAACACTTGAACATGGTTAATTAATTAACAGTTAAGAAAATGAAATCATACCATGTCAGCTAAGCACGTTTACTTCGTGCATACATTCATTGCAACCATCTCAACTTCTGTTGTTTATCACCCATACTGGCCCACATTTCTTTTTTCCTTCTTAAACTCAAATACTCTGTAGCAAAGTTGTGAAACTCATCTTCAATTGAAACTCCAGGAATTGAGTGGAGCTCAGCCATCACCTCGTGAATACTACAGCCTTCGCGATCCATATTCAAAGAAGTGTAATCACTCTTAGTCGACATACTCTCAAGTAGTTGATTGCACCTTGACAGCAGCCGAACACCAATTCCAAACGTTTTCTTCTTTCTACCTCGGACCTCAGAAGGATCTCGTTCTTTTCTTTTGTCATTGCTCCTTGTGTTGATGCTGCTTGACATATTTATCCCTCCAACCATTCGAGACATGTCAGTCTAGAAATTTGGAATCCCATCCTCCTCCGAATCACCGCTTCCTTCTTCGAAACTAGCACGATCAATGTTGGCACTACTTGTGCCAAGATCAACATCATTGCCACCAAGTACTCCTGATGAAGGAGCCCATGCAAACTCTCTAGTTGCGATAATGTTGGAATACATTCTGTCATATTTATTCTTCAAAGACGGTTCAATACCGTTATGTCTGAATTTTTTGGCTCCTCTAATTTGCTGCATATAATAAATAAAATTAATTAATGAAGGATCATGTATTGAAATTTTTTCAAAATTTGACAACAATAAAAGAAATTGTTAGGATGACGAGGAATTTACCTGAATTTTTTCTTTCCATCACTCATCACTAGCTAAAATTGTTCCTAATTCACTACTCTAGCAAACACCAGTTTCAAAAACCAGCTTATTCCATATCCTCCAATCCTTTTTGCATCCATCCCATTTGTTTTTCAATTGTGCTTTAGTGAATGCATGACCAGTTTGTTCTTGGAATGATGTTATAAGAAATTTTCACCCCATCTTATCGAAATGAGTACTAGGTCTCATTCCCATATCAATGACCTTAATGCATATATCACAAAATATATGCAACATTTTCTTTTGACCAAGTAGCCTTATCCATAGATTCAACACCTTCCATGATATCTTTTAAAACATTTAACAAAATAAAACAATCAATGATATAATTACTTGGAGGGACAAATATAACCATGGATTCTACCAACACAGCAGAAGAATCAATGTTTTTTTTTTTTTATCATGCTTCTTGTTTCTCTTTAGCTGAAATTGCTCAAGTCAGAATTATAGCTGAAATATCTGTCGGTTTAAGCTTTATGTTTATGTTTTGGAAGAAGTTTGAAATTTTGTACTTCCAATAAATTAACAAATTAAACTTCTATTTTATCTTATATGGTTATCTTAAACAAGTGAGATTGGATTCATTTATCAACGACATAAACTGAAGCACATCAACAAATATTCTTTAATTTTCAATTGAAGGCAGCAAAATCAGTTAGGCTTTGGAGGAAAAAAAAAAACCAGGCTCATAAGACAGCGGTAAACTATAGTTGATCACCATAACAGGGAAATGGTTGTGAAAAGTAAATCTAAAGTTCAGCATTACCTGGGTATTTTTGCCAAAAACAGAGGATGACAAAAACTAGTCGCTCGTTAAAGTAAAAGAATCAAGCAAAGCACATTATCATAATTACTCTTCTCCTTGGCTAATCAGACCACTAATGGGACTACAACAATTTATAACCAAACACTTGTAAAGAACTCATGAAGCAGTAGCAGTGTAAAACCTCATTCAACCAACTATGAAACCGATTTCATCGCAGAACACACACATAATTAATCACAGTAAACAGAATTCATGAAGCAGAAAACAAAATAAATTAAGAGCTAATTAAAATACATCCCAATATGGAGATAAGTCAGATTGAACTTACGGTTCTCTCTCTCGTGTGTGTTTCCCTAGCTGGTGTTTTTCTGCTACTTTTTTCTGCAAACCAGAAAAACAGGATTAATGAAGCAGCACACAAATTAAATTAAACAGATTTTTTCGAAGACTAGTTGTTTATACAAAGATAGGCTGATTCAAGCGCATACGCTACTTTTATAAGACTCCGCAAAGACAGTATTACCTCAATAGATCAACCAATCACAATACTATAGCATCGCTCACTCTCAAACACGAGCTACAACGCGGAACTGCATGCTGAAGTGGGGATCCTTTCAATTATAAAATTAACGCAATTTATGCTAGTCATCCTTTACCTCCTAATCCTAATATTATTGGGTGAAATATGAAATGGCTAGCCGATTCTCTAAGGGTTAATTTCATTAAATTTGAAGACAAAGAAAAGGCAAGAACTTACGGTTCTCTCTCTCCTATGAAGTTTCCCCTGTTGGTTAATGCCTGCTGATTTTTTCTGCAAACCAGAACAATGGAGACCTCTCGGCACAAGTTATGAGCATGAAGGTGACAGATCTTCTTTGAAAGAAGAAGGGAACATGGAAAATGATCTGCTGTGGTTTTGGGAAAAAAATTTCCTGACATGAACAATGAAGCCTCTCGGGTTGTTTTGGGAAATATTTTTGCAATAGTTTCAAAGTCTTTTGGCAGGAGACGAGAGAAGGGAACAGAGGGGAACGAGTGCTCAAATTTTGGGAAATAAGGGAACAGAGGGAACAGCAGGAGTTGAGCCTTTTCGGGTGTGTTTTAGAAGATAACAGCGGTTATATTTTTGTTTGGAAATGTATTAAAAAAAATATTAATATAAAATATTAAAAGAAATTAAATAAATAAAATTTAAATTTTCAAAAAACATAATTTTAACCGCCAAACCAAAAACTGTCTTCATCTTGAACTCTATACGAATCCTTTTCTGGTATTCCATCAGTTAGATAATGCCAGCAAGGCTTCTTGTGTTGAGCATAAGAAAGAAGATGCGAATCCTTTTTCCTAAGCAAGAGCGTAATGATTGAGAAAAATTAGCCTTTTTTTTTAAATAATAATAATTGGCTGGCTAGATTACTTTGCAACTCGTTAAATTCAATAAAAATTTAATTAAATTTATGCGATAGAATTTAATATTTAATAGTCGAATATAATTACTTTTTTTAAGTTGAATTACAGTAAAATCCAACACGTAAACGGACTAGTTTCATATTCAATTCCATATGAACTCGGTAAACCTTCTGGAAAAGAATTTGAAACTGAGAAGGAATGTATATTACTAAACAGATTCGGATAGGAATTTTTCATAAAAAAAATCATATACATACGAACAACTAAGATGAAATTCATGTACAGATAGAGCTTATCAGGTTGCCAAGACGGTTGAGTATTGGATTTTAAATATATCCCTATTATTAAGAAAATAAAGATATCTCAAAAATAAAAAAAATCCATCTGCGCGCGTTCAAGGGAGGTGTGTATATATATACAGTTCCCAAAATCGATAGGAGTCAGTATCCTTGACTTGTTGAGAGTTAATGTCGTCGTCCGGAGAAGAAAATTGTTCGCAGAGTCGTACAATGCAGTTTCTTGAGGAACCAAAGCCACATGAGCAGCCTTCTGTTTCCACTCCATCGACATCAAACGTCCCTTCAAACCCTCCTGCATCACCATCGCAACCCCTGATTGCTTCAAACCCATCACCACCCCAAGCCCTGATGGCTTCTAACTCATCACCACCACCAGTGCCGCAGCCACCTACCATGAATCCACCGTTTCAGGCACTTTCTACCCCTACTCCACGACCACCACCACCACAAAGATTTGCTAATTATGAAGATAGCGATAGGTATTTCAATAGTTTCCCACCTGGATATAGATTTCGCCCTCATGATCATGAGCTGGTGTTGCATTACTTGGACAAGAAAGTCAAGGGTCTGCCATTGCCTATGAACAGGATTATTAATGCTGATCTCTATCAATTCGATCCCGAGGATCTTGCAGGTTTTATTTTCACTATAAACTGATTGAAGTATTGATTATATTTATATATACATGTTTTAATTTTGATACTATAATTACAAATATAAATTTTATCTGTTTATATGAACAGCTCAATATAGTCATCATGGAGAAAAAGAATGGTACTTTTTCACACCGAGGAACAGAAAGTATAAAAACGGAACTAGACCGAATCGAGCGGCAGGTGGTGGATATTGGAAAGCCACTGGAGCTGATAAGGGAATCACGTATGAAAAACGTGTTATTGAAGCTGGTAAAAAAATCACATATCAGAAAACGCTTGTTGGACACAGGAAGGCGCTCGTTTATTATGCCGGAAAGCCTCCAAAGGGTGACAAAACCAACTGGATAATGCATGAGTTTAGATTGGATGATTCCCCGCTTCATGTCAGAAATAATAGAGACGACATGAGGGTACATGGATGTTCTTCTCTCTCCAATTGACATAACAGCATTTGCTTATTCTTAACATGGTTATTAATCAGATTTTTTTTTTTCTTTGTTTTGGTGCAGCTGGATGACTGCGTTCTGTGCAGGATTTACAAGAAACGTGAGAAGAGTACTACTAATGCTAGTACCAATGTCAGAAATCGGCAAAGTAATGAGGAAAATCCTTTATTGACAATCGATGATGATGATGAAGATTACATAAACGATCATGATTATGATCCAAATCATCTCTCTGCTATAGAGGCTAGCTTTGCCGGGGAGATTTACGGCATGGTTACTAATTCTTTAGAGAATTCATTCCCGATACTTGATGAGTTAAGCCAACAACAGACTGGTACAAGCATATTCCCAGATGCTAATAACTTCTTTATGTTTCAAGATTCACAGATCCCTGGTTTGGAGGAGACATTTGGAACTCCTGCCCCAATGGACTCCGTTAATCCTGAAGACTGGTCATCCGAGCAAATGGGACTCCAAGATGAATTTCTGAATCCTACATACTCTTCTCCTTTTAATATCCCTGACCATTTTTTTAACCTCTATTCTATCATGCCAACTAATCTTCCAATGAATCCTTCTCCTCATGTCAACATTTGTCCCATGAACACTGCTCCTATTCGCAGCCTTCCTCCCATGAATACTGCCCCTTCCACTGGCGACCTTCCTCCCATAAATACTGATCCACTTGCTGCTCCCTTTCCTCCCGCAAATAGTCAGCCAACCTCGGAGATAATGAATGCTGCTCCCAATCATCCTGGACAGCCACCTCAGCATCGATGATTAGTGTTAGGTTTTCTAGGATCTTGAGAATTTAGTTGATAGACAATCTAACCAATAGTTAAGATATATGTAAACTAATTTTTTTGACAGATTTTCTATTTTTAGAGATTTATCAACATGGTTTAGGCGCATTGTCCAACAAAATAAAATTTATCTTTCAGGTACCCTATTTCACAACAAAATCTGGACCAGTTTTAGTGAGATTTGCGCTACTCAGATACCGTAGCGTCGGCGGCGCAGTGCATGGTAGTGAATCTAAAGATAGATGGAAGCGCTGCTGGGGTGAGAAGATGACTCGGCCCCCTACTTTAGGGTTGGCTACTTTGTAGTTTTTATGATAAGTTTTTTTTAAGATTATTTTTTTATATAAATCAGACCCGGAGCTTTTATCGAATACCTTGCGGTAATTTTTATAATATTTTTTTTATAATTATTCTTATATATAAAATCAGACCGGGAGCTTTTATCAAAATTGTTTGTTTTCCATTTGCATGGTAATCAACAATTAATCATTCTTATCAACAAGTAATCATTCTTATCATACATCGTATATTAATCCAGGCGTGTCCAAAAAGTTTCATAGTTCTGAATCATCAGGGCAGTAGATTGTAGAGCTAACTCCGAAAGAAAAACAGGTTCACATCACATGAACAACTTAACAAGAAAACTCCATAGCTTTTGAGCTCAAATTTCATTCTTATCATCAAGTAATCATTCTTATCATGCATCATATATTGATGTAGGCGTGTTCGAAGAATTTCATTATAGTTCTGAACAGTCAGGGTAGTGGATTGTAGAGCTAACTCTAAGAAAAAACCGGTTCGCGTCATATGAACAGTCTAACAAGAAAAACCCATAACTTCTGGGCTTAGATTTTGCCGCACAATCCTACACTTTTTGGATTTTTAACTTAATTTTGGTTTTTATAAAGATTGATTTTTGACAGGAGTAAACTATATATGGATTATTTACAGATAAAGTACGAATTCTTATGTGAAAACTCTTGTCAACAACAGTTCTAGTTTTTCGCTTGTTGTCTTCGTCCGCCTGCTTTAGGCCGGAGGAAGGGCACAGATCGATCCCCACTCATATGGATTTTGTTAATGGTTTCAACGTTCAGACGAGTGTGCAAGAGTGAGTGATCAAAGTGTGCATGCATGATTACGTACCTTTGTCTGTTTGAATCACAATTATTTTACGTAATAGTGGAATACTCCATGGGCGGACTTACAAGCACGGTAATTTTTCAAAAAAATTCACAGTATCCCTCCTTAATTTTAATAATTAACTCGAATTTGTCTACTTATTTTTAAACATTTTCCCCCTATATTTCTTGAAACTTTTGAATCTGTCCCTTGTATATCTTGATGATAATTGTGCTTGAAATTATCATTAAATGAATTACTTGTTAAAGAAATAAGCTTGTGCGATGATACCTTTTAAAACACTGTTTTATCCTTTTGTTTTCCTTACTAAGTGATCATAAATAGTCATGGGCTCAAAAATCGGATCTATATCTAAACATATTGCACGAGCTCGCACGCACCTCTTCGTGGCCTCAGGTAGCCCGAGCCGAGATGTTGGGACGCACCCAATGGTGTTCCTAAACACCACCCAAGGAGTGTGTTTGGTTCTCTTAGACCCAAGGATAACACACCAGCATATATTTTAGGTCTATTTACTTCTTCTCCCCAAGTGGAAAATGTATATATAAGAGATATTTGTTATTCTTTATTAATATTCGTTACTGTATATGTAAGAAATATTTTTTATTATTAATGCTTATTAATCCATGTGTAAGAAATATTTATCCATTATATAAATGTTATCATATTAAAATTACTCTTCAGCCCCTCAACTCAAGAAAGAGATAAAGTTCAAGAGTTATAAATATCCAGGTAAAAAATTCAAGCTTTTTAATTAAAAAAAACATAGATTCAACACAAGAATAACCTTGTTTTTAGAATTTAATACTCTTTAACATATTTATTTATCTATTTTTATAAGATTATTGATTTTATTATCGGATTATCCTCAAATTTCCTAAAAAATAACTTTTCATAGCTAGGTATCTAAAAGCATTAATCAGTATAGTTTTCTTTACATTTTAGAAGAGAAGAGAAATATTTGAATGATCACTTAATTGACCCATATTACAACCACTAAGAAACCTTACTCCATTAACATATCTTATTTTAAAACACCATCACAAGCGATGCAACCATATGGAATAATTGATACATCAATCGGTGGCAATGTGCATATATGCTTTGACCTGGCCCTGTTCTTCCTCTCCATGTCAGAATAAAGGGTGCACCTACTCGTGTCTTTAACTTACTATCCTTTTCTGTTTGTTTTTCTCTACTTCATACACACATTATATATGGAAATAGATGATCCTAAAGTGCAAGAAACATTTGTACCTAACCATCTAGGTGGTGGTTTAGTGGTAAAAGCTTGGGACCAAGAGGTTTGCTCCCTCTGTGGTCTCAGGTTCGAGCCCTGTGGTTGCTCATATGATGACCATTGGAGACTTACATGATCGTTAACTTCAGGGCCCGTGGGATTAGTCGAGGTGCGCGCAAGCTGGCCCGGACACCCACGTTAAACTAAAAAAAAAAAAAATTGTACTTTGTTTGTCCCTCTTGTCCTAATTTTCAACCCTTTCTACATTTGGAAGGATATAAAAAGATGGCTTGACGAGTCAACATTTTTTCAATATGCTTCAATCCCCTCTGCAACTCCAACTAATATTTGATATTTTGTCACTAATTCTTAAATCGACTTAACAGAAAAACAAATTGGATATGGTGAATGAAAAATTATATGGTATATCTCAGTTTAAAATCTTAATTGTTATCACTACCACAATCTTTAGCTTTACCAACGGAATTTTCCGTCGGTATTTACACTACCATTCCATTGATAAAAAAATTATCAATGAAATCACTGACGGAAAGTCTCCGTCGGTAATTTCGTTGGTAATAAAAATATATTATTACCGATGGATTTACTGACGGAAAAAACGAGCAAAATTTTTTTTTCATTCCGTCGGTAATTCCCTCGGAAACAAACCGTATGTAATTCCGTTGGTAATTATTTAAAAATATATATATATTACAAAACTATAAAATAATTAAATTAATATAAATCAACACTCTATAATACTCAAAATGCTTGGAAAAAGAAGAAGAAAATCAACTCAAAAAAATTTGCAACAAATAAATAACATGAAAAAATAAATTCAACTAAAAAAATTCATATGAAAAAAATTTAAAAATCCTATAAATAAATCAACTTTAATTGATCTCATATAAAAACAAATCCTACAACAACATTCATACAATTATTTAGAACAAAAAAATTTAAAAATAAAATAAAAAACAAATATAGTGAAAAAAACACGAAAAAAGAAGAAATGTTTTTCTTTACCTTAATGTAGTTGCAAGTGAAATTAAGAAGAGAAAAAAAAACAAATTCATAAAGTATACTAATTAAAAAAAAACTGAGAAGAAAAAATAATAAAGGAGAAGAATACATACCTGAGCATGGAGGAGGAGAGAAGGAGTTGAGGAGAGAAGAAGAAGAAGAAGAAGAAGAAAGGAGACGAGTCTGTGTGAAATTAGGGATTCTAGGCTTTTTATTGGGACGCTTTACCGACGGATAATTAAATATTAATATTTTTAATCATTCCATTAGTGATTTCGTCTATAATATTTAATTTAAATTTTGAATTTAATGAAAAATTTTCAGAAACCGCCAAATATCACCGACGACTTTTCAATCTGTCGGTGATTCCGTCTGTAATATTTAATTTAAATTTTTTATTTAATTTAAATTTTTCAGAAAACCGCCAAATAACATTAACGACTTTTCAATCCGTCGGTGATTTTGTCTGTAAAGAACAATAATTAACAGTGCAATTGGAAAGTGAACAGTCCCAGAGCTCTCTATAAAATACCAACGGAATGTTCCGTCGGTGATTCCCTTTGTAATTAACATGATGAATAGTGTTGATAGTTTACCAACGATTTTACTGACAGAATTACCGACGGACTTACCGACCGAAATTATTCCATCGGTAATTCCATTGATAAAAATGACACGTCATCATTTATTTTTTGCTTTGTTTTAATTATTTTTTTTCTCACTGTAATTCCCTTGGTAAATACCGAGGGAATATTTCTGTCAGTAAAATCCGTCGGTAATTTTCCAACGAAAATATTCCCTCGGTATTTCCGTTGGTATTAATTTATCGATTTTCTGGTAGTGTATGTGAGATCTTCTAGAATGGTTTTATAACATATATCTTTTAATTAAAATGAAATCTTTTTGAGTTTGAGATTTATATATAGAACTACTATAATTTTATGCTCAATTTTAAATTTAATTAAAGAATGAGGTATGGTCATTTAATCATTTGACTCTGATATATATATATATATATATGTTGTCCACCAGTATATGGAATTAGATTTCTTAAATCTTGTAGTAGTTGAAAAACAAGATAAATCTCATTTAAAAGGTATATAATTTTTATCGTCCATTTAGAAGATATAATGGAATATTAGATAGATATTATAAGTTTTAGTTATCAAAGAAATAAAGATAAAACCATCTAATATATATATATATATATATATATATATATATATATATATATATATATATATATATATATTAAATCTCTAAT
>Ga0307517_10004190_pt1 | contig 22249 bp, 10 predicted proteins | sample 23_EM_MG_FD_194515 | JGI IMG/M metagenome (GOLD analysis project Ga0307517, IMG submission 194515) | Populus trichocarpa ectomycorrhiza microbial communities from riparian zone in the Pacific Northwest, United States - 23_EM | ecosystem: Host-associated > Plants > Roots > Unclassified | place... | reverse complement strand
CATTTGATTGTTGTCTCTTAATGAAGCTATGAAATTCAATCTATATTGATACACATTTCTTGAATTCCTATGATAATAATTATATGGTACCCTTTTCTCATTGAGTTCTTATTGGTTAGGCTTAGTATCTTTTAGTATTCACATTATGTTTTTAGATAGAACATTTTCTTAATTCTATATTTATAAGATAAATGACCTTTCCTACCACAATAATCACAAGCAAAAAAATAATTGTACAAACTAGATGTTTCATAAAGACATGTTCACTTGTTTTTTATTTTTCAACAATATTATATCCTAAACCACTTCGATTTAAGATTTTGTTTTGATTTTCTAATAGAATAAACATAGCTAAAGTCAAAGTTATATCTTTAACTTGTTCCTAAGAGCTTTATTTTCAATTTTCAAATCATCTATAGATGATGAATAACTAGTAACATTACTCAAGGAATCATTTTCTTTAGACAATCTATTACATGTTTTATTCAAATCATCATGTTTATTTTGCAAAGATGTAAGTTGATCTTTTAAACTTTTAATTTTCTTTTTACTAAATTTATCCTTTTTTATATATATTTTCAGCATTTGGCCTTTTTTTATGTTTCCTTTTACTTTTTTTCTTTGATTTTGAATAAAATTCAGAATAGATAAAATATTATTCAATAAAATATCATTCAATTTTTTCATAGTTTTTAAATAAGATTAGAGATCTTTATGATAATATTAGCAATCATTTCGTTAACACTAAATAAAGTGAAAATTATATATAAAAATAAATAATAAAATGAGTAGTTAACGCTAGATAAAGAATAAAACAAAAGGTCAAAAGATAGATCTAAATGAAAATATTTGATGTCATGATATGGAGTTCAATTTGAATTTTTCTTATTCAAATATAGGGAAATAAAAATGGATCTTCATCACAAATATAGTAATTTTAATATATGTAGAAATAAAATAACTGTTAGTATATGTTCTTTGTTTTCTTACTATAATTTTTTAGCCAAAAATATATCTTTCTCTGTAGCCATGTTGTTACTTGTATAGAAACTGCAAGGAATTCAAAGCAATATAAAAAAAATCAAATAATTTGAAATAAGTATAAAAGTATATCTCTTAACCAAAACCTCGTTTTCTTATTAATGCTTTCTTTTTTTGACAATTTATTTTTATCACAAGTTTTTTTTTAAACAAAAGCTTATAAGAGTTTTAAAGGCAAGTTTTAATAAAACAAAAAGGCTAAAATAATAAAACAATAATTTTGAAGTGAAAGTATCAAAAACATTATAAATATAAAAACTTATAAAACATTTAAAATAAAAATCTTAAAAATAGATATTTTATATGTATTTAGAATATTATGCATTGAGTTCATATATATAATTATTAAGAAAGTAATTGCTAATATTATTTGAAAATAGTGGCATAATTTGATTATCATTAAAAATATTATTTGAAGAAATTTATTTTAAAAAATAAATAATAAAATAATAAAAAATAAAACAATTAAAAAAAAAGTGGAAGGAACATGCATGCATGAGCTGGTTATATGCCCCTAGCCCACATGCAAACCCAGGTCTACACACCTGTTTTTTTTCTCTCAAAGGATGAATAATGATTTTTTTTTAGTAGATGACATGTCACCTGCCTTAACAGATGACACATTGTTTGTTTGTGAGAAGAAAATCTAGGTTCAAGTTTTTTGATATATTAACCATTTTTTTATCCAAAAATATTAATTAAAAAAAAACATCATATGAACCTCAATAGTCTCATTTCTAACAACAAAACACTTTATAATTAGTCCAAAATCTTGAAATTAAATCAAATAAAAAAATCATGTGTTTCAATCTACTTTTCCTAGAATCAATGAATGTAGAAGTTATCTTCTTTGATTTCCTCTCTAAAAAAAATTCATTGACACTAAAATTGAAGACTTAGTGGTCACAATCCAATAACTAGAAAGCTCCCTCTCCTCAAATATTTCATTCAACTTTCTCACTCTTCTATCAAGATACAAGGGGACTAAAATATAAAACAAATAAAGTTTGAGACCAAAACAAAAAAATTATATATAAAAAAGGACCAAGTGTAAAAGAAAGTGAAAATTATCATACCAAATTATAGGTTTACGCAACTATTGAACTTTAAACATGGAAAAAGGATGGAAATTATTGTTAGTATCAAATTTGGTTCTTGTTTTTTTAATTTTATCCTTTACTACAATTCAAAACTTTCTAATGCAAAATTGACATCTCGTTAAACCCTAATTTTTTTTTTTAGATCCCGAGCACATGAAAGAATAAAATTTAATGAGAAAATAAATTAAAGAACAACAAAAAAAACTTGGAGTATCAAATTAAAAAAAAAATTAAGAAAACAAGAAGGAAATTAGCCAATGCTACAATTCTTGTGAATAACTAGTTCATTGGCCTAAGTTCCGCCTTAGGCAAACCAATTTTTTTAAAACTTAAAAAGCATGTCAAGAGTTCAGGGAATTCTTTAGCAATATCATTCTTGAATGACCTGACGAAGCGTGTCATTCTTGAAACCTTCCATCCCAGCTTTTTGTCTAACTTGAGTTTTGAATTAAAATGTATAAGAGTTGCCCTGATGTGAATTGCTCTATTTCATGATTCCAAAGTTAACTTTGATAACTGATAAAAACATGATTTCACTTTTAAAATTTTTCTCAAGATGACAACTTTTTTTTAAAAAAAATACAAAGCCATATTGGATCGATCCTAGTCACCCCGCGCCCTAAATCATGGACTCCATTGGGTTTAATAATTTTGTTGTTTATGTAAATTATTTTTATTTAATCATATGAAAAAAAATAGATGCTTGCAAAATAAAGCATCAACCATAAACCAGGCGTTATTTAAAATTGTGATAATATAGAAAACAGACAAAAATAAATCATGAAGTTCATTTCAAAACCAATCCAATATTAAAGAAGGGTGATATAAAAAAAATCAATTAAAAAATTAAATGATAAAAAACTAAAAAAAAAACATCGAATTTGATGGGTAAACCCGCCAAACCTATGAATCGGGTAACCTAAATCAACACGTCAAAAACCCATAAACCAAGTCAAAGACTCCATGCCACGCTAATAACTTGTGTTTTTAAAACTATTGTTTATTTAACAATATGATAACAAAAATAAAAGATCACAAAATTGAGCACTAATCCATTACCGAGATTTTTTTTGAGATCACGATAACCTCATAGAAAGCGAAGTGACAAATTATAAAATTTAATTCCCAATTAGCCTAATATCGAAGGATTAAATTGAAAAAAATGAATTTTTTCAAAAAGAAAAGTTAAACCCGCCAAACTCATGAACTTGTGAATGGACTTTCTAAAATTTAATAACACGGTTTTTTTTCAAAACTATTATTTTTAATTACATGATAAAAAAATATATATAGTCACAAAATCAAGAGTTTTATACAAGGTTTATACTCAAGCCCTTGTACTTATTTATATTTATAATTTTTACATTATCTTTACATTTTTATTATATTACATATATAATATATAATTTTTTTTAATTGAAACAAATGTTTAGATAGTTATTTAAACCATTTTTTTTATTTTTTTTCACTTACAATCTCTATAATATTATTGATTTAAAGAAAAAAGATATTTATGATGCCAAGCTTTTATATATAGTTTACGTTATAATATATAATCATAAACATAATATAAATATTGTACATATAATATGTAGATATATAATCTTGTAGGGGTAAGATATTTTATATATGAAATCTGTTAAATAATTTGTATGTGTAAAACCCAAAATAAAAATTCAGAAAAAAAAAAAAAAACCAGATGAGTTAACGTGTTTTAAGGTCAGATAGATGCAAAAAGTTTTATGAAAATATTTTTATAAAAGATTTTTTAAAAGAGAGTTGATAATTATCCCAAAATATTTCCTTGAAAACACGATTTGTATTGACAACTTAGGGAAGCAGCGTAATGTCATTACATGTAGTTTGTTCATGTATGCGAAATTTCCTGCATTAGAGGTAAATTTATGCTACGCTCATCTCATAAGCCCATCGATATGTTGTACTAAGTGGTTAGATACAAAGTATGTTGTTTATGAATTTTTTTTCTTTCTGTTCAAGTGCTCTTATTAATTTTGTTTTTATGTTATAGTTATATGTTTGTGATGGATCATTATAAATGTTATTTTTGCTTAAAATATATGTTTAAAAGGCTTAAAGACAAGGTATTAACTCAACATACCTAGACTAGATAGAATATCAAGCCCAAATAATATGGATCTAATCTTATCTTTAAGCTCAATATCTTTAGATTTATCTATGCACTAATCTCAAATACGTATAGATCAGGTGAGATGTTGAACTCAATATTCTTAAGCTCAACATTCTTGAGGGCAGCTACACGCTTAGTTTAAGTACATGTGAGTCTGACAAGATACCAAATCCAACATCATGAATTCTATCATGCGTTGAACCCACGTGGATGTAGATCTAACAATATGTCAACCCAACATTCTTGTGTTTATGTATACTTTAAACCCAAGTACATGCATCCTTGTATTCAGACACGCATTGTGCTTAAGTACATGTTGGTATGACAATATATCAGACCCAACATCATTAGATTCAGCTATGCACTAAATCTAAATATATAGGTCTGACAAGCTGTTTAGACTCACTTCCTTTAGGTTTAGGTTTAGAACCTTACAGTCTTTATATGTTGCCTTGAGCTAAAGAAGAGCTGAAAGTAAAACATGTGGAGGAAACTTCACGAGCATACAACACCAAAAAACCTGTTTGGTAATATATGCAGTAGGTTTATCCGTGCAAATTCTGTGATATATGTTTTGATTGATTACACAACATGGCATTATTAACGATAATAAATAATAGCATACATTGAGACAGGGCTAAAAGAGTGTTTGCCACAAAGTTTTCACACCAAAAAGCACGCAAAGCACAAAACATTCTCAAAACGAACAAAAACCAATTCTCCCGAGAATTTATTCAAGGTTCAGCAAATACAATATAGCTTCCAGAAATGGCAACGCCATCACACATAATTTCCTGCATAACGATCAACAGCAAGAACATCAGTAAAACCATGAAGGCGTATATACTTAATTAATCTTGGACTTCTTTTTCATCAAATGAAATCATCTTGGATTTGTGTTTTTATATGATGTTTGCATGATGAAAAACAAAGAGATGGTAAATCCTTGTGTTTTGCTTGTTTAGAAACTTACAGTACTGAGCTGGAATGATCTTCCATCGTTGGTTATCACCTTTGTTCCATTTCCAGAGTACAATAGTGGTACCATCATGAACCCCACCAGATTTCTTATCACCATGAAAAGCATCAACATTCAGGTGGGTATTGTTAACCATCCTTACAGCTCTAAAACCATCACCCAAGTCCTTGCTTTGGGTCCATAGGATAGACTGATCAAGAACATCTGGATTGTATGGAATCAGCTGCACCTGCAGAAATATAATTTCAGGACAGGTTTGACATTGTTGAAGGCATAACATTTTTTGCTCAAGAGGGAAAAAGAAAAGGAATAGGCTTTCATGAGGACTTCCTCTTAGCTATCAAAGCGCTGAATTGTTTATTTGTCAACTTATGCCCACCAAAAGCAGGGACACAACATATTTCACTACAGGATATATCCTACACCACGTGCACCCTAAACGAATATTTTGAAGGAAAAGTATAATTTATTTCATTAACAACCTTACAAGAGTCTCTAAGTAGAGAAGTTTTATTTGTCAAGTATAAGAAAGAAAATCAAGTTCAAGCTGATTTAAAATGTTTCTATGGTAGTAAGCTCAATTTTCTCTATGGTACCATGGTACACCTGCATGCATGCCCACAAGTTGAAAGCTGGTATAGAACAATCAAGTGATAGGCAATAAGAGTTGTATATTAGAAGCCTTAAAATGATATATGGGTAGATTAAGAAGGAGAGGAGCAACAAAGCCATTGACACTAGTTAGCAAGTGGCCTGGTCATTACTGTGTTTACACATACACTCCCCTCAATAGATTCCAAGCTGTGAAATGTGGGAAGCATGCTGGTTCTTTCTCAATAAAAAGAAAAAAACATAAGTAATTTAAATGCTAAATACTTCATAATTTGTGACACCAGTTCTTGTCTAGGATGAGTAGCTTGGATAAAATGAATAGGGAGATTTGAAGGCTTGCTGCATCAAAACCCAAAACATACGTGCTAAACATGTTTTGAATAATCTGCAGGACAATAAATGAAGAAATTCTACTCTGTTGTTCAATCCAATCTTACCACATTATGTTTCTGTGATAAATGTCACCAAAACAGGATTTGGGCCTTAAAGAGGATATACAATGTTGGATCATTTATGGTCATGAACAACAGTGGCAAGCAATGTATCTGAGATCGCAACTGAAATTTACTGAAACTGTTGCCTTGTGTACAATATCCAGTCACAGTCCTATCAGCAATGCCCACACTTCCAAAGGAAAAGAAAAACATCAACCTCTTGGTTTCCTATAGAATATAGAGTTTTGGACAATGTATTAAATCATTAAAAGTAAATCTTGTTCACATTTCAGTTCCAAATTACCTTGATCAGGTTTAAAAGCTGCTTATACAATGTTGAGTCAAGCTCATAATAGCACCTTCTATGTTTCCAAAACGTATGGGCTATTTTGACTCAGTATCGAGGAAAACGAGAATACACAAATGCATATATAAAATGAATTGAAACAAAATCTGTCAAAAGATGACGCTTTACAAGGTCATGTTTTCCGCAACTAAAGGTCAAGGCCATGAGACATGAAAATGAAAGACATAGAAGAACAAACTTTCAAAAAGTTCATGATCTCAGAGAATTTCTTACAGGGTTTGCCTCTCCAATGGAATGCTTTATGGCCTGACCAGTGGCCTTGTTTACCAAAGCAAAGGCAGGACATCCCTCCGAATCCTTCACTCTTGTGCTGTACTTCTCATCTTTAAACCAGTTCTATAACAACAACAACAACCAGCACAAATCAAGCACAACTACAAATATGTAAGACTCCAAAACCCTGGAATGGAATAATGAAAACTAAAGCAAGCAGGTCTAAACAACTAAAATGATCAGTCTGCACAAGGATCATATGATTGTAAACATTAAACAAATAACCAAAGACAAGGACAAAAAAATGTGATCTTTTCATGCTTATGGAATTTGAATTACAAAACAATGATCAGATTAAATACTCATGAGAATTGTAACCAAACCAACCAAAAAACAAAGCACATAAAAAGACAAACCCAGATTATAGTAATGTGTTAAAAAACAAAACTTTATGAAATAGAAGCAAAAATGTGCAAAGGAAGGTAATTTTTATAGACAAATTGAGTTTGAGAGAAAAGAAAGTTTTGATTTTTACATACTTGGAATTCATCGGAAGGATTTGACCGAGAAAGAATCACTCTTCCGTCCCTAATAGTGAGGTGAAAATCAGGTTCAGCTTTGCTGTAAACCTTGAAGCTAGGTTTATTATAAAGGTCAAGCCCAGAAGCAGAGCCAGATTGATGAGTTTGCTGGTGAATGGAAGATGGCATATGCGGCTTAAAAGACTGATGGGTTTCAGTTTTTTCATGAGAAACATGATTCACCTGTGTTGGTGGTGGTGGATAATGATGAGATGTGCGAATGACTTGAGTTTCTTGAAATGGAGGTGGTGGTGAAGGTGCATAGGTAGCTTCTTGAAAATATGGTCTTGGTGGTTGTGGAGGTTCTTGATAGTAGTGTGAAGAGGGAGGTGGTGGTTGGTGGAAAGATGGTGGTTGTGGAGATTCTTGATAGTAGTGTGAGGAGGGAGGTGGTGGTTGGTGGAAAGATGGTGGTTGTGGAGGTTCTTGATAGTAGTGTGAGGAGGGAGGTGGTGGTTGGTGGAAAGATGGTGGTGGTGGGGTAGTGTCTGGTGGCGGGTAATTCTCTCTTCTCTCTTCTTCATCATCGTTTCTTCGGTGGTGATGAGTGTTAGAGTGGTGGCCGGGAGGGAATTCCATGGGTGTTTCCGGTGATCTTGATTAATGTTGGGGAGGGATGATGAGGAGAATTGTGTTTGATTAAAAATGATCGGTGACACAGTTTGCGCGTGGCAGTACCAGCGGTATCTCTGTTTTTGCAATTTAAAAGTATATTTAAAAAAAATTAAAAGTTTTTTAAATTATTTTTATTTTTAAATATTTTTATAAATTAATATTAATTTAAAAAATAAAAAATATCATTTTAATATATTTTTAAATAAAAATATTTTAAAAAATAACTATTATTATATTTTTAAAGACCTCTAACAAAAATTCATTTAGAGTTTGTTTGGCAGTGTAGTTGCGGGTGCTTTTCAAATAACTTTTCGTGCTAAAATGCATGTCAATGATGTTTTTTTATTTTTTAAAAATTATTTTTGACATCAGCACATCAAAACGATCCAAAACGTACAAATCATATTAAATTTTAACAAAAAAAAATTCAAACTTTTTAGGAACACAGGTTGAACCGCCTTTCCAAATGTTTCCTATAGATGCTGTTTCCCTTTCTAAAATCTGAATTTTTTTATTTAAAATTAATTTTATTTTATATTTTAAAATTGATGTGATGTTAATATAAAAAAATTAAAATATATATTATTTTAATATATTTTTAAATAAAAAATAATTTAAAAATTAAACATTACTATTAATACGTTGTCAGATATTCTTACAGATATTTTTACACACAGGAGTGGATTACGTGCCACCACCAATTAGTGCTTGTCTAAGCTGCCTAGTCGTGGGGACAACATTGAAATAATTTTTTTTTTTTTTTGGGATCACCGAGCCCTACTTTGCTAAAATTATTATTAATTATTAAAAAAATTAAGGAAAAAAGAGTTTTTAATATAATGCTCATTTCAAAACTATTTACTATAATAGTGTTTTTAATCTTTACTTTATTTATTTATTTTTCTAATTTATTTTTTAATATTAGATTTATTAGAGATTGGATTTCATAATTTTTTGAATTTATTTTTTACGAGATTATCTCAATCTCATGCCACAATCACGGGTTAATAAGTTAATTTGATTGACTTAAGTTTTTTAAAAAAATACTTTTTTTTTCTCAAATCATCTTTTAATATTGGATTGATTAGAAATTAAGTTTCGTGACATGTTTTCGGTATGCTTTTTATAAAGTTATCTCCATCTCGTTATTCGAGTCATGAGTTTTGTACATTAACCTTAGTTGACTCGAGTCATTTATTTGTGTTATTTTGTAAAAAAAATTTTAATTTCATCTTTCAATACTAGATTGATTGAGAATTGAACTATATAGTTTATTTTAATTTTCTTTCTATTGGGTTATCCTAATCTCATGAACTGAGTCGTGGGTTTGACAAAATAACCCAGGTTAATTTTTTTTTTTTTTTTTTTTAATTAATTTTTTTCAGTTTCATCCTTTAATATTGGATTTATTGAAAATTAAGTTTCATAATTTATTTTGATTTGCTTTATATGGGGTTATCATGATCTCATAACTTAGTATGTAGATTAGTAAGTTAACCTAAATTGATCCGAATCGATGCAATATGTTGTCATCTTAATGTTTATTAAAAAAATCTCATCTTAAATATTTATTTTGACTTAAACTACATTTTCATTGATCACCCAGATTGCCTTTGGGCCCATCATGACAATCGAGTCACATCAAATCAATTCTTACATAGTTTAAATTTTTCTTCATACAAAAAAAATAGCAATGCCTAGATATTATTTCTTACGTTAAAAAAATAAATTTGATCTAACCATTAACATAATACGAGGCAATGATCTAGTAAAAAAAGTAAGGGTCATCAATAAAACACTATGCATATCTAGATTCATTGCACTGTGGATTGTACGGTGTAATGACGTTTTTGCCTTTTACAATACAAGTCAAGGAAGCACAAATCAAGAGGCAAAATGGTCTTTTTATAAGGTTCAATTGGCATTACCAAGTTAAATGGGGAAAATATGTTTCTTAACATTTTTATTGCATAATAGAATTACTAATTTACTCTTAAAATAAAAAAAAAATTAAGGGTTCAAAGGGTTTTTTTCTTTTCATTTCATTTTTTCATGCACAATATAATTATTTAACTACCCTTGAAATTTTATTATCTTGAACATGTGTCCAAGTGTGTTTTAGTCATTTTAATATGACTTTTTATAATTATCAAATAGATTTAGCGACAATGGAATCTTTTAACATATATAACATATATGTTGGTTGGCGCATATAACGCACGAGCTAACGAGTGAGAAAAGACTGCACTTTTCAAGCAATGCTTGGAGGAGCCTTCAACGGTTAAACACTGGCTTTTACAATGGTGTTAGGAGTGGTGCATCGAGATCTTACTAGTTGCTAGGGGGTGTCGACGACGGTCCAACAATGTTGCTCCAATGGACTTTTTTCTTCTCCTCTCCATTTTCTCTCTCTTCTCCTTGGTAAAATACAAAAGTTTCTTTTTGTTTGTTTTTTGTATACAATTTGGTCCTTTTTCTTTTGAGAGTTACTTATTATTTTTTACCTTTTGTAATTAATTTTATTCTTCAATTTCATCCCTCATCATTTGATTTCATTTAATTTTTATATCAAATTTGATCTTCATTCTTTTAATTGTTATTTTTTTTATCCTTTTCCTGATTGGATTTTATTCTTAATTTCATCCCTTTCTTTCTTTTATCTTTTTCCTAATTGAATTTTGTTTTCAATTTCATCTCTCAACATTTGATTTTGATTTATTTTTATGTCAAATTCATTCCCTTTTCTTTTTATTACTATTTATTTTGTTTACCCTTTCTTTATTGCTTTTTTTTTTTCCTTCAATTTCATCCCTCATTATTTTATGATTAAGAATTTCACTTCATTATTTTTAGGGTTTTCCTTCTATAGGTTAGTCTCGAACTTCTAACTAGAGTCACGGGTTTTGAATATTAACATGGGTTGACTTCGGTCATTTTTCTTAGGTTCATTATTAAATTTGATTTTTTTTCTAATCTCATCTTTTAACGTTTGATTTATTAGGAATTGGTCGTCGTGTTTTTTTTTCACTTTCATTTCTATGGGGTTATTTCAAACATATATTCATGGGCTTAATTTGAAGAAGTCTTGTAAAATCAACCCAAATTGGCCAAGATTGCATAAATTGGAAGTATAGGGACTAGATTGAAAACAAAGAAAAGGAAAAGGAAAGAGAGAGAGACATTAAATGAAATCGTGCGTAACACCAATTATGGTTTAAAAGGAAATGTTATAGAGCCAAAACAATGTCGTTTAGAAGGTGGAAGACAACCCCTTCTTCTCCCTTATGATACACGCATGTTTTTTTTAATCTATTTTGCTTCTTTTTTCTTGTACTTTTACGGCTACTTGGGGGACCATTTTCTCTCTCTCACATGAGCATTAATGACCAAGAGACACACCATTCTTTTCCTTGCACTTGTACATCATTTTCAACCAAAGACCCACTTCATTGCCTCTATGTGGTGGTAACAAATGTGTGCTAAAGAAGCATTTGTACAATCATTCTTTGGAATAGTGCTTTATTTATTTATTTATTTATTTATTTACCTTTTTAATTTTCTTTCTCAATCAATGCTCTTTTTGTTTTCAATATTATCCTTTAGCATTGCATTGTCCACTCACATGCATAGATCATAAATTTGGCGGGTTAATCTAGTTGACTCGTTTTTTTTCCTTAATTAACTTTTTTTTCAATCCATGTCTTTTTTTTTTAATTTCATCCTTAAATATTGAATTTTGTTTTTATTGGGTTGTCACAATCTCATGATATGGGTCACGGGTTTGAGAGATTAACCCGGTTGACTCGAGTTTTTTCTCTTTTTTCTTAATTGACTTTTTTTCAATCAATACATTTTTTTTATTTCATCCTTTAACATTGAATTTACTTTTCATTAGATTGTCTCACTCTTATGATATATGTCATGGGTTTAGTTGGTTAACCTAATTTACTTAAAGTTTTTTCTCTTTTTCTTGAATGACTTTTCCTTCCGATCTCATCATTTAATATTACGTTGATTGAGAATTAGATTTCATGATTTATTTTAGTTTGATTTATATTAGGTTATCCTGACTTTATGACCTGAGAATTATGTTTATTGGGTTGACCTGAATTGACTTGAGTCGTTTTTTGTGTTTTTTTTTAATTGAATTATTTTTCAATTTCATAATTCAACATTGGATCGGTTGAGAATTGAGCTTCATAATATGTTTTGATTTTATTTCTATGGGAATAAGACCATGATCGCGGATTTTGGCAAGTTAACCTGAGTTAAATCGGGTTATTTTTTAATTTTTTTTCTATGAAGTTATACCGGTCTCATGAACCAAGTCAAAGGTCCTTTAATATTGAATTTGTTTTTTATTGGGTTATCCTAGTCTCATAACCCTCATCATGAGTTTGACGAATTAATTCAGTTGACTCAGGTTTTTATTTTTATTTTTATTTTTCTTAATTGCCTCCCCTCCAATTTCATCGTTTAATATTATGTTTTACTGGTAATTCGTCTTTGTGATTTGTTTTGAGTTTTTTATTAGGTTATTACGACATCATGACCCGAGAATAGTGCTTAGTGGGTTGACTTGGGTCATTTTTTTAAATTAATTTATTTTTTAAAATTTCATCATTCAATATTGGGTTCGACAATATCAGTTGGGAATTAAGCTTCATAAATTTATTTATTTTTTGCTTTCTATGGGGTTATCTCAGTCTCATGATCAAGGTTGCAAAGTTGACAAGTTAACTCAGGTTAAATCAGGTTATTTTTCTTATTTTATTTTTATAAGGTTTTCTCGATCTCATGACATACGTCATAGGTTTGGCGAATTGACTCGGTTCGTTCTTTTATGTTTTTTTTAATTGATTTATTTTTTTAATCTCATCCTTCAACATTGACTTGATTGAGAATTAAGCTTTGTAATTTGTTTCAATTTGCTTTCTATAAGGTTATGTCAGTCTTATGACCTAGGTAGCTGGTTTGGAAGGTTAACTTGGGTTATTTTCTTAGATCTTTTTTTTAATTGATTTTTTTTTCAATTTGCAATTGCATGTATTGTATTTACAAAAAGATAAATGAAAGGGAAGTTAAGGAAAGTGAGGAGAATGAAGGAAAATTAAATAATTAACCTTGTTAATTTGACCAAAAGATTTTAATAAAAAAAAACTTTTAAAAATTGAATTTTTTGATTCGTAAGACTATCTTACCCCTATTATCTCTTGAAAACTCTTCCTATAAATTATCTATGTAATCTTATAAAAATTACCTCACCTTCTTTTCTCAAACCAAAGAAAAAAAAATTATTTATTAGATGTGTACCAAACATGTGAAGTTATTGTTACCAACAACAATTGGAATTGTTTAGGTTTAATTTTGTTTAACTAATTATTTGAGATAAAAATAAATTGTTGCAATATATGTAATCCTATCACTAAAAAGATTCATGCATGTAGAATAAACATTAATCTTTTAAAAGAAAGCAATTGACATGCATGTAAAGGGAGAAATATATTAAATATAATGTTTAGTATTGAAGCACCTAGAATTTAATTAAGATAAAAACTTTGTTATTATCAATAATTAATCATTTATCTTAAGGAATTATTGTTTGTCACTTAGTAAAAATAGATTGAATGAATGCAATCATCTTCTTAGGATTTCAATAATATCATCTTGATTAGTTGCATTATTTATCAACGTCCACGTACTAGGAAAACAAACTCAAAAGCTCTCTATGAAAAAAGTTGAACATAAGCTCTAGAATGATTAAAAAAAACCATAGTAGAAATGCTGGAAAGAATGTAGAAAATGTACTACTTAGTATGCAAAACATCTTCCATTTAACCCCTTATCCTGCAACACACGCGCCAGCAATTGGGAAGAACCCGCACCTTTCAGGAGGTGTGTGCGGGATCCTCTGACTGTCAAACACCGTGTTCTGTGATTGTGTTTGAAGGGACATATTGAGAGCTTTCCAGTGGTGCCACTCGTGGTGGTGGAAGATGGATGATATGGCTCCAATGGATTTTTTTTTCACTTTCCACTTTTCTCTATTCTTCTCTTTGTTAAAGTACACAAGCTTCCTTTTATTTCTCTTTTTATATAATGTGATCCTTATCCTTTTGATTTTCAGCTATTTTGGTTTTTTTTTATCTTGTGTAGATTTTTTTCCAGTTTCATCCCTATCATTTGATTTTATTTGGTTCTCATTCTTTTGATTTCTCATCTATTTTGGTTTTTATCTTTTGTATTTTTTTTAATATCGTCCCTATCATTTGATTTCATTCATTTTTTAGTTCAAATTTGATTTTCATTCTTTTGATTTCCTATATATTTAGATTTTTTAATCTTTTATAGTTTTTTTTTTCAATTTCATCATTCATTATTTCATTTCGTTTTGTTTTTTTATTTCAAACTTGGTTCTTATTCTTTTCAGTGTTATTTATTTTATTTTTATCATTTTTCTAATTCAATGTTGTTTTCGATTTCGTCCCTCAATATTAGAGATTGCAATTTAATCCGAACCTAATGGATGCAACCCTGCCTCAAATGGGTTGGTGTTTTTGGGATAGTTAATTTACTCGATAAGTAATGAATATGGTGTAAATATTATCAAAACATACCCGAAAACCACTTGAACCTAACCAAAAATGTATATTTATATTTTTTATAATATATTTATATACTGACATAAAACATACATATACGTAGAATACTTATTAATTTATAGTTTAACAATTTGATACGCACACACTTCAATTTTATATATATGTAATTTATTTTTTATTTAATAATAAACAATTGTTGGATAATTGATATCTATATGGATAAATAATTTCATCCCCCAATATTAAGGATGACAATTAATTAAATCCGGACTCAATGGATACCAACCCAAACGTCTCTTTTTTTGTTTTTTATGATTACCTTACTCAATAGATAATGGATAATGTATAGATATTATCAAAACTGACCCAAAATCCACCCAAACTTAACATGAAATGTATATTTATATTATATAAATATATTTGTTAAACATTTTTATTTTAATGTGATATGATATATACATATTTTAATATTGAGATAAAATTATAATTTCATAATTTATTACTCTCTCTCTCTCTCTATCTCTCTCTCTCTCTTCAAATACACACACACCTGAACTCCGATTAATAGTTTATTGATATCTAAATTTCTTACCCGGTAGGTAACATGTAGGGTATGGATATCAAAAAATCTGACATGTAAATAACCATTAACATCCATACTCAATGTTTGATTTTAATTTAGTTTTCTGTCAAATTTTATCTACTTTCTTTTTATTTCTTTTTCTTATCTTTTACTTTTTTTTATTGCCTTTTTTTTCAAATATAATCCCTCGGTGTTTTGTTATTGAGAATTTTACTTCGTTATTTTTTGTGGTTTACCTTCAATGAGTTTAGTTCCGAACTCATGACTAGAATCACGAGTTTTGAATATTAACAATGATTGACCTCATTATTTTTTTAGATTTTTTATTGATTTTTTTGTCAATCTCATACTTCAATATTTGTTTTATTAGAAATTGATCTTCATGTTTTTTTTTGCTTTCCGTTCTATGAGATTATCTCAATCCTATACCCATGGTCACAGAATTAACAGATTAACTCAATTTGATCACTATGATCTTTTTTTCATTGCTCTTTCTTAATTTGTTTTTTTTTCAGTTTCGCTTTTCAATATTGAATTGTTTGATAATTGAGCTTTTAATTTTCTTTCGATTGAGTTATCCTAATGTCACAGCTAGGTCGCAGATTTTGCATGCTATTCTGGATGGATTCGGGTCTATTTTTTGAACTTTTTTTCTTTACATCTTTTTTTTTTATTCATATTATCAAAATTATACGAGCTTATTAACTCGGGTCAAGTCAATGAACTAAGTCTTTTTTTTAGAACACTTGTATGACTTTGAGTTTCTTTTATGATGGAAAAAAAATTATGTCAACCCGGATGTTACACTAAACACCTATACTATATGGTATTTTTATATCTTCAAACAAGGCAACTACATGTACTGTGTTTGGAAGAAGATGAAGGAAAGAGAAATTATGGAATGCGACGAAAATGAAGGAAAATTAAATAATTAACCTTATCAATTTGATCAAAGTTTTAATAAAAAAAACTGTTAACCTTTGTCACCCCAAATATCTCTTGAAAACTCTTCCTAAAATATCCATATAATCTTATAAAAATTACCTCACCTACAACCTAAAAATAGAGTCTATTTAGTAACATATTATTTTTATTTTAAGTTTTATTTTTCTTTTTTATAGTTTATCTTTTCCAATAAAAATTATAAAATGTGTTCATTTATTGAGTGAATAACTAGGAATTTTTTCATTGATAAGAAATATATCAAGATTATAACTATTTTTCATAAAAAAGCTAGAACTATAATTTTTAATAATCTTCTTAATATTTTTTATTCTTGATAATTTAATTGCAAAATATTAGTTTTGTTTTATTCAAATTAAGTTTTTTATAAAAAAGTTATATTTTTAACTCAAAAAATATTTATTGCACTAAATAAATATAAAAATGTAAAAAACTAATTATAATATTTTACATGGTTAAAAAGTGTTTGAATATAAAAGGGAAAAAACGTATTGTAATTGTATTTTTTTTATTTGAAAAAAATGAAATAATTTGTAAAGAAAAATAATTGAAACCTCTAAAATATGTTTTCTAAACTCAATAAGAATTTGCAAAACAAGAAAACAAACCTTCCATTTTTCTAGATGGGGAAATATTGTGTTTGAACATGAAATTCTAGTTTTCCTTCTTCTAATTTTTTTTTTAAATGGAGTATTTTTTTTTTCTGAACAACCTTCTAGTTTTGCAATATTATTAGTAAACTATTAATTTTATTTTATATGAAAAAAAATATGCTTATTATTTTACTTAACTGTCTGTATTAATAATTTATTCAAAAAATTTAAAATTGACAAAACTAAAATAAAAACAAAGTTTAGAAGGTTTAAACCCCTCTAAAAGAAGCTATTAAAACATTTAATCGATTAAAAATATTGAGTGAAGTATTTGTCTTATAATCTCTACTATTATTAATCTTTACTTAAATCGATTTAATTTCAATTTAGTTTTCTGTCAAATTTTGTTTGCTTTCTTTTTATTTTTTTTCTTTTGTTTTACTTTTTTTTATTGTTTTTTTTTTACAAATATCATCCCTTAGTATTTTGTTATCGAGAATTTTACTTACTAGAATCACGAGTTTTGAATATTAACAATGATTTACCTCATTTTCTTCATAGGTTTTTTATTGATTTTTTTTTTCTAATCTCATGTTTTAATATTTATTTTATTAGGAATTGATTTTTATGTTTAAATAAATAAATAAATAATATTTATTTAAATTGAATAATATACATGTGAACACATATCAAAACTGCTAGCAAGAGAGTAAAACAGGAAAGCATGAAAATGTCGGCAAGGAGAAGGAAAAGGCTATTGAAGCAAAAACAAAAGAGCCAGCCCAAGAATTCTTAGAACCACGCAAAAAAGTCATGGCTCCTGCTCCTCCCTTGTTTACCAAAAGCATCAACCAATACACAATACACACAACTTTTGCCTCTATGACTCCGATTTGGTAATGTGATGCTTGGAGTTGCTTTTATACTTATCACAACTTTAAAAGTTATTTAGTTTTTATTATTTAAGTCTAATTTTCATCCCAATTATGGTAAAATTTTGGATTTAGAAAAAATTATAATTTATATTTTTTTTAAACCTTTTTTTCAAATTATAACCAGAATAGTTACCATAAAGTCAAACACACACTAATGGTGGAGTTGCTTTTATACTTACTATAATTTTAAAAATTGTTTGGTTTTCATTGCTTCAATATGCTTTTCATGTCAAATTATGGTAAAAACTTAGGTTTGATAAAAATACATTTTATGGTATCTTTTGTGGATAAAGTTTAAGAATTTTTTTTTTTTGCGATTTAAAAAATAAGTTTTAAAAAATATATATTTAATTAAAATTATTGTGAACTGAATTTTTACATGTAAAATAAATAAAAAAAAGGTCTTAATAAATTAAAAAAACATGTTATTTTAGTTTCTACAAAACTAAAAACTATATGACTAACTAAACAATAAACAAAAGTTACCACCGTCTTTTAAGTATTCACATGTATAATTCTCCGATAATAATTTCAAAATCCAATATTAAAATTGAAAAAAAAACAATAAAAATATTCATAAAAAATCCAATATTAAAGTTATTTATATATATTTTTTAAAGATCAGGCTAGATGTACGGGTCAGAGTGGTCCAGTGTATTAGGACCTTAAAAAAATTATCACAATCAAACCCTTCTCGTCAAATGAAACTCATTAAAACTAAGTTTAATCATTTTTGTTATCGGTATTATGACAACCAACCATTTTCTATCTCTTTCACAATTTTCTGACAATTTTTTTTTAACTTAGTGATTGAAAAATAAACAAAATATGAACTTTTGAATTAAAATGAAATTATTATGAATTTATGGTGAATCATGTATTTTCTTGGTATTTTAATATAGAGCTTAATTTCATATAATTAGAGTGTTAAAGGATGTGAATGAAAAGAAAAACAATTTAAAAATTTTAAAAAAAATTGCACAGGAGATTCATGTTCATATAAACAGTGGCTGCCGACCTATACTTTCTAGTTAATTATCACTCTTTTATATTTCAAATTTAACCAAAGTTATTTTCTTTCATGTGTTATCAAAATTTATACATATCTTGTAAACATAATAATATACTTCTCCCTCATCTCTTGCATTATAAAAAGAAAATAAGCACTCTCTCAACTATTTTGAAAATGAATTTTTGTCAACTTAATTTCTTATAGATAAAATCATAAAATTAGGATCAAGGTATAGAAAAAAAAAACTCAAGTAAAAAATATTAATTATATATTGTAAATATTTTTAAAGTACAATAAATACTAAACTTAATTATTGTAAAATTATGCAATATATAAATATATTTTTAAAGTGCAATAAATATAATTATTGTCCAGTCGATGAATGTAGCTATGCATCACGATCAAATTAATGGTGAGGTACTTTACACATTAAAACTTTATAGTAGTTCAATGCATCTGGGTAGGCTTTATTTTTTTCCTAGCCGTTGTATTCAAAGCATCATCGATCGACGTGTTCAATATGTTTCATGTTGTCTGCTAGCTTGCTTTGCCTAAATTGCTGTAAAACAAAAAAAAAAAAAAAACTTGGGAGGATATTCTTGTGATCTTCCGTACTTAGAACACGAGCAATTTGGAATCTACCACATGCCATTGATATTAAATAAGAAAAAAATATATGAAACGGTCATCACAAGAACGATGAACTCCAAGAAGATAAGACATAGGAGCAAATATACATATATTAAGATTATTTTATGTTATTATCAAGACTACGATCGTTAGCATATTTTTTTATTTTTTTAAGGCAAAGTCCACTCCAAGGAGATAGATTAAAAGATGCCTAAAATATCATTTTTGGTGATCATGAAAAAAAAGTTGGACGGCAATTAAAAGATTCTCTCCTTGCACCCTTCTAATTTTAGTATTCAAGGAATAGTTTCCAGACTCGGTCCGATAACTAACCTGAATAGCAGGTTTTGAAATGATTTTATTAAAATTAATTAATTATAAAAAAGAAAAAAAAAGCTTGGATCGTGGGTTTTGAATTGATTTCATTAAAACTAATTAATTATAGGAAAGGAAAAAAAGAAAAAGAAAAGGAGGTGATGTCAAGAACAGGAATTTCCAGAAGGAAGATTGGCTTTATTCAAAGAAAATGATAAAAAGTAGCATAATATTTCAAGCCAGAAACCAATCCATTTAATTTGGCAACAATGCAATAATTGTACATTTTTCTCTACAAAAATCATGTATGATTCCAAATTGTAACTCCCCCCTTGTGTCCTTTCCTTTGTCAAACTCCTCTTGACTGTCAAATGGGCATCTTCTTTTTGATTCCATTTCAAGTAGTTTGTCAATTTGTGTAGAGCACAAAAAATCAGACCCACCCCCAGATCCATCCCTTTTATACACGTTACCTAGTTGGTAATCCGTAGTTTGTTTTTGTTTTTTTTTTTTGTTTTTCAGATAAATGTCTCTTATTTAACTTAATCCCCATTTGCTTTTAAGAACCTTTCATTTTAACCTTGAAATTGAAGATGTGGGCTCAGAAGGAATTGCTGGTTCAAGAATGGCTGGCTTAGGAAGTTGTATTGACCATTATCAGTTTGGGTACTAATGTTGTTGGTGTTAGTGAAACTGCAAGAGTTCATGAACTTCTTTGATGGATGCAGCATGTCCTCATCAATGTGTGAAAGCTGGCGCTTGAGTTTGTTGTCCACGTTGTTGGGCGCTGAGGCGCTCAACTGAGGTAACTTTTGAAGAAAGCAGCCCCCGCCCCCGCCGCCTGCAATATTGCTGTTACTGAAGAAAGGAGGCTGGTCCAGTTGGGAAGCAGTGCTATTCAGTGCAGGATTTGACTCAAACCCTGTTGGGTTGAACTGGGTATCTGCTAGTAAACTGCTCAATAGGGAATAGTCCATGGCATCTAATAAGTTGGAGAAGGAGCAAGATTTCTGGGACATGAGCGCGCTCTTGTTGCTTATGGGACCTTTCAAGCTTGGTAAAGGGTTTTCTGGGACAAAATGTTCCTCTTCTTCTTCCTGCTCATGTTCACTGGACATTTCTGCTCTCGCACATGAAGTTAAAGCATGGGCTTTCTTGTAAATCCGGCAAAGAACCCAGTCATCCAACTGAGAAGACAAAAGCAAGCTATTAGGACCAATTAATTCAAAACAAACTCCATTTTTCTATCCAAAGGGAATTAAATATTAAAACAGACGATACATGTTTAAAGTCAATGAAATTAAATGACATAATTAATAAATTATGATCTAATTAATACATCAGATCCAAGTGGGTGCATATTATATTTATGCTCACTTCATTTACAGTGAGTTGAAGAAAAAAGAAAAAAGAAAAACTTAACCTTGTCTTCGTCACCAACCAATTTTTTGAAGTTTAGGAGCACAAAAGCTATGGCTCTGAGAAATATCTTAATATTACTTGTTTGCAGACGCTAATAAGAGTAAAAGTTGGCATATAATTGTTAATGAAGCCTACCCTCATGGATGAATCTCTTGGCTTCATGGGTTTGTTGTAGCTGTAGCTGGGGGTATCTGCTAGGCGATACTCATGCATAATCCAGTCAGTCTTGACTCCCTTCGGAGGCTTTCCCTTGTAGAAGACAAGAGCCTTTTTTACACCAACGTTCTCTTGTCCTTGTATAATTACACCTCCAGGCGTGATTGTTGACGCCATTATGACCTTGTCTGTCCCCGTCGCCTTCCAATATCCAGAGGCAGCAGCTCTGTTAGGCCTAGCTCCATTGGGGTACTTACGATCTCTGGGACTGAAAAAGTACCACTCTTTCTCTCCCAAGGCAGCTTTGGCTGACATGAAACAACACCACAAACAAGGCGCCCTGGTTAGTATCTTTCAATGGCATGGTAAAGCAGAGCAAACAAGAGCACGAGCCACTTGTTTTATATATAGACGAATTATATTATACCTCAGTTGGATTTTGACATGGTATATAATATCTAGAGAGGGTATAGCATAGAATAGAAACCTGGCAAGTCCCATGGATCAAACTTGTAGATATCAACATCTGCAATGATAGACACAGGAAAGGGTGTGGATGCTACCTTCTTCCTAAGGTAATGGAGGATGAGCTCCTCGTCTGTGGGGTGGAACCTAAACCCTGGTGGCAAGCTTGATTGTTGGTTCTTCATGCTAATGATCTAAGATTTAAACAATGGCCCGACCAAAATCGTAAACAAGATGAGCTAACTAAGGATCGATCGATACCCAGTTGAGCAACCGAGGAGTGTCTAAAGAGAAGGGAAAAGGGAAGGCTAGCTAGAGGTCTAACTCTCAAAGCTTGGCTCTGATGAGCAAACAAACTAGGAGAGAGAGGGAAGGAGATTGAAATTTTTGAGAGGAGGAAGGGGTGCCCATTTATGGAGGTGGGACTTTGTCCTCATGTGGAAAACGGGATTAGAACAAAGAGCTTGAAGAAGAATTTTTTT
>Ga0307517_10004189_pt1 | contig 22252 bp, 30 predicted proteins | sample 23_EM_MG_FD_194515 | JGI IMG/M metagenome (GOLD analysis project Ga0307517, IMG submission 194515) | Populus trichocarpa ectomycorrhiza microbial communities from riparian zone in the Pacific Northwest, United States - 23_EM | ecosystem: Host-associated > Plants > Roots > Unclassified | place... | reverse complement strand
CCCCCCCCCCCCCCCCCCCCCCCCCCCCCCCCCCCCCCCCCCCCCCCCCCCCCCCCCCCCCCCCCCCCCCCCCCCCCCCCCCCCCCCCCCCCCCCCCCCCCCCCCCCCCCCCCCCCCAGTCTTCCGATCTTTACTGACATAGCCGACCGAGTGAAGACGGTACGAACTACTCGAGTATGGTTACAGTGCTTGCATGGTGACACTAATAAAGGCTTTACCGGTAACTTAAAAATAAAGAAAATCACTAAGTTAGTCTATGAGGTAACATGTGTGTCTCAAATGTCAGAGCCCCCCTCCCCCCCTCCGCTACTGTAAGCCACCTTCTCATGTGAAACCAATCCAATGGCTGATGGCCAGCCAGCGTCAACATCACGTGCATGATATGATACCTTACATAACTCATCGTCAACCCGACCAACGCGAGAACAACGCGCTTGTATCAAATCACGTGGTGTGTCAATTACATTTCCTCTTAAGGGTTAGCATCTCTGTTATACGCGGGACCCCGCGAATGGGAGATGTGGGGTACGTAGGGACGGTGCGCATGCGTATGCGGTTGCGTGTTGCGTTCGTTATGTTTTGCAGGATGGGCCGTTTTTGTTCCTTCCTGGTGTCTTTCTACACTTCTCTTCTCGGTTGTTTCTTTCTTTCTTTGCCTTCTCTTTTTTCGCTTTATGTTTGTTCCGCCCGCGTCGAGCTTCGTTTCGCCTGTCTGTCCGGCATTGAAGCTGAAGTTACATTGAAACCGAAGTGCATTGAACCGCAGTGCGTTGGATTGGATTGGGCTAAGGAAATTGCTCACTCATTTGCCGTACTGGGCATAGAATATTTCTGTCTCCAGCAGGAAGGATATTTGAGAAGGGAGAGAAGAAGAAGAAGGAGGGATATTTCTTTCTAGGTATTGCCATTTGACTGATTTGGTTTCAATGGTGTGTGTGTGTGTGTGCTTTGCTTGACTGGGGGCTCTGATGCTGGAGGAAGAGTCCGTGCTAACAATCCGTTAGAAAACAAGGGAAATCCGTTTTGGCAATGCCTCCCCGGAGCGCACCCAAAGGAGAAAGCCCCAAGTCCGTCCTCCCTCCTGGCCAGACTCTCCTCTCTTTCCAATCACCCCCAAAGCACCCCTCTCCCAAGCCCCAACCTACCCTTGCATAAAAATACCTTCCCAGTACCCGTCCCCTCCCCCCCCCCCCCCCCTTCTTCTTCCTCTTCTTGTTCTCCCTCCCCCCTTCGTACCAAATCCCGGAATTCCCTAACACCTCCACTCCACACACAAAGCCGTAGCGGTAACCCTCCAGCAGATCCAAATTTATTACAACACTCAAATCCTTGAGCCGATGGGGTGTTCACCCGCTCACCAGCAGTACCTCTGCACGCAGGAGAAAATACTCAGGAACTTTGATATGCAGGCCAAATACGGCCCCTGCATCGGCCCCACTCGCTTGGAAAGGTGGAAGCGTGCGGAGTCTTTCGGGTTGAACCCGCCGGTCGAGGTGCTTGCCGTTATTCTCGCTGAAGAGTTGAGGGATGGGGTCGGCGTGGGCTCCGATTCGGGCAGGGATAGCAGGAGGGCGTATTTGGAGAGTTTGCTGGATATTTGGGGATAGGGTGTGGCCGAGGGAGGAAGGGAGGGAGGGAGGGTTGGTGATGCTAGGTGCGGTTTTATCCTGCTTGTTGCTGCCGGTGTCGCTTTTATATATCTTTTAGTTCGGGGTTTGCTTTGGGAATATAGATTCGTGATGGCGTTTTATGGAATGGCACGAAGAAGAAGGAGGAGGAGGAGAGAGAGTATTGGCGTTGGGATATCAAAAGTGGGGAATGTTTTTTACAGCGTTGGTGCTCTGGTTGCTCTTTATTTTTTTCTATTTCATTCCATGAATTGGGCGGTAAGGTTGGAGTTTCGGGCATTTGTCTCTTTTTTCCAACTCTTTCCCCATATCTGAATTTTATCGTGAGAGCGCCCGGGACTTTCTCGACTACTACTTGGGGGAGCTGGATAGACTAACGAGGATATGCCTTGCTTCACCTTTATTTCCGGACTGCCGACATTTTCATTTCCTTCGCTCATATCATACATTTGATCTCATGGACTTGCTTTATGGAGAGATTCTGCGACCATTCAGATTGATTTCCTGTGTTACACTCTTACTTGCTTCATATGTTTGACCCAATGGACTTGCTTTCGTAAAAAAAAAACTTCTAAAGTCTTTTACATAGACTTGTTCTTGAATTGTATATTTAAGCATGAATCGAGCTCGTTTTCAAAAAAAACAAAACAGCCTCAATCCCAGGATTGCGAAAATTTAACTCTAATTGAATTCGACACGTCTAGATGGAATCTCTGAAGCCTCCAACACCGCCGGAAAAAAAAGAAAGAAAAAAGAGAGAAAAAAGAAAGTAGAACAGCCAAATAACAACGTCTAAACTATCTAATACCAAATGCTCCTCGTCCGATGGGTGGGAATCATGTTCTCCCCCCGCTCTTCCATTTCCTTCGCCGTATCATACAAGTAAAAGTCGATCAAGATAGCATTGATCCCACAACCAGGATGGTTCTTTTCAATCTCTCTCCTTATCAATTCTACGCACCAGATAGTCGTCCCCCGTAGTTGTAATTCCCAGGGATGCCCGGAGGGGATGGGTTTGCGCGCACGAATATGACCCTCGAGCTTGGGGGCATACATGATGCACCCCATGGTGTTGAGGATTACGGGGACCCTGTAGTCGGCGAACATGGTTACGGAGGATATGTCGTGGAAGGAGCCGTAAGAACTTGAGTTGAAGCAGGCCCATATATCTATTTGCTCTCGGATCCTAATTAGAGGTTGGGCGGTAGGTGGGATGGAAGAAGTGTTTTATTTACCAGCGATAAGTATCTGTGCCCTCTTGTAGAAGTTGACGTTCCGCCCTTCGAACTTGAATTCGTCCCTGAAGCAAGGGAAGTCGTCTGCAACCCGCATTATCAATTCTGATGCGGACTGCCCGGCTTCTCTAACGCAGTTGGCGAAGCTTCCGTCATACCTCTATCAGGTCAGCACCTAGTCGCGAGTAAGTGGGGAAAGGGGGAATGGAGGAGTTGAAGGATAGGGAATGGCTACTTCACATAAGATCATTCCTGATTGCCGGAGACAGGTTATTCGGTCCTGTAATAGGGGTATCTGCTCCTCGGAATCGGAGCGGAAGACGTGTTCCAGGAGGGAATCGGGACAGATATCTGGGTCCGAGACGAAGAATGGGCAGGTTATTGGGATTCCTATAGTGTTTGGTATTCCGTTAAGCTCGAGCTTCTACTGATATGCGGCGGGGACAGTAATAACCTTCGTCCAAAGCTCGATTTATCAGGGCTACCAAGCTCCAGTACCCTGTATACTTCTTCCCATTATACACCACTGAGTACCTCGTATCCTCACTCTTATCGCTCCAGAAACTGAAGTTCAGCACGTCCATCGTGAATATGAAATTCAAGGTACTCTCGTCCTTCGCCTTCGGGTGTAGCTCGTGCTCTGACCATGTCTGGGTAGAATAGGACTTCAACTTGATGGAGTTATAGATTGACTTTGCGGCCTGGACTACCGAGTCTCGGTCCAATGCGAGGTCAATCGAGTTGTCGAAGATGTATCGCGCGCTCTCGAGAACACCTGTTTCTCTTGGGCCTTTCTTAACAGTCTTGGTGAGGCCCATTGCCTCACGCATGAATGCGAGGAGATCATGGTCCACGTCGTCCATGGTGTTGCTTATTCTTATCCTTTGCGAAACCTATTTATTATTTATGGCGATGAAGCCTATGCACCTAGAGAGATAGAAAAATCAATGATCAGCAGGGATTTTCTATGAAATTTTTCAGGGTTGGATTTTTTTTTTGAAAGCTACCTCAGCTGCTCTGATGTCCTCTTTTGAAGGTAACGTGTATGGTTGTTTCCAGCTTGTGTGCACTGCACTGCTAAAGTACACCCTGTGTGGAAATTTGGCACAAGTTAAGACTCGTTCTGAGACAAGGGAATAAGGGAGGAAAAAAAAAAAAAAGAAGAAAGAGGAAAAAGAGGGAAAGGAAAGGTGCACTGCTCTTCCTCGTGCCAAGACTGCTTTTATAACCTATTCCCGGGGAGAGAGGGCCTTGCAGCAGTACCAATACTGTACTAGGTACAGTACCCGTTACTCAGACTAAATCCACAGCAATGGCACAGACCATCTTTTAGGTAAGAATCCTAAACACGGCTAACCAAAGCTTAACGAGGTCAAGGGAAACTTCTTTTCTCGTCTCACACTTCTTCTCGCTCTAACTCTTCTTACACTTATTCTCCTCATCTAACACCATCGCCGCCCACCACAACCAGGCTGCAAGCAAGTGTGCCTGCACTGTAGGTCAGCATCACCACAACTCTCTCCCTTTTACAATTACAATCACAGGAAAAACTTTACGCCTCCCTCCTGCTACTGCTACTGCTTCTAAAATCTCCCCTAGTTGGAACCACTACAACTGTTTTAACCCACCAGACCGGAAGATCCTCCTCGGCCTTTCGTGATTGCTTCTCTGGCGTTCGGGTCTTCTTCGCGCCTCGTGAATCATCCTTGCCCCATCTCCAGAGCCGCCTTATCCTGGTCAAGTCGTTAGCACTACCGGTGGTCTGCCACTGCCTTATCATTATTTTCCTCTACTCTCGCTCTCTCCTTTTCCCTTCTTCACCGTTATATACTAGTATTCCCGACGCGGACATATTTGCCTTACATCATCATGCTAGAAACCATGGGGCGCGATACGAACGCACGCAAGTCACTCGGAACTTTCCATAGGGAAGTCAAAGAGGTATGGAGGCGGAAAGGGGAGCTCTTGACTATTTCACTCCTGCTACCGGATTGTTCTTTTTTCAACTGACTTGTGGATTTGTAGTCGCGAGTTCTTATGGTTGGCGCCGGCGGGATCGGCTGTGAACTTTTGAAGAATCTGGTGTTGACCGGATTCGGGGAGATTCACATTGTCGACATGGACACCATTGATCTGAGCAATCTCAACCGCCAGTTCCTGTTCGGGATGCAGCATATCAAAAAATCCAAGGCTATGGTATGAGCCGTTTTTCTCTTCATTTTCGGCGGGGATGATCACGGAGGCTTACGGGACGGGAGATTGTCACAGGTCGCGATGGAGACTGCAGAAAAATTCAATCCCAATGTCAAGCTCGAGGCTCACCATGCTAATATCAAGGATTCCAAATTCAACGTTAAGTGGTTCAAGGGCTTCAATGTGGTATTCAATGCTCTGGACAATCTCGAAGCTCGGCGACACGTCAACAAGATGTGTCTGTCAGCAGATGTCCCTTTGATCGAGAGCGGCACTACTGGGTTCGATGGGCAGGTTCAGGTTATCAAACGGGTCAGCTTGGAGTTCCCCCCGCAGGTATTTGTGGCAATGCTGATACCGATAGGGAAAAACTGAATGCTACGATTGCACGCACAAAGCAATTCCCAAGAGCTTCCCGGTGTGTACTATTCGGAGCACACCTAGTCAGCCCATTCATTGCATTGTTTGGGCCAAGAGTTATCTTCTTGTGTTCGTTACCACTAAGTGGCTGTTTGTTTTAGGTATAGCTAGCTTACTATTGGTGGGATAGTGAAATTTTTGGGACTTCTGAGGAGACTTCGCCTGACCTAGACCAAACTGAGGATTCTGAGAATTGTGGGTGTTTTTCACCCTTCCCATTCACCCAGAGCAATCGGCTGACTTTGATCCCAGCCCGTGAAATCGCAAATCTAAAAAGGGAAGCGGGGGAGCTGAAGAATATCCGCGAAAAGATGGACTCTCCCGACTTTGCCGCCACTGTATTTAATAAAGTTTTTAGCGACGACATCAAGCGCCTTCGGACGATGTCCGAGATGTGGAAGTCCCGGAAGCCGCCAGAGCCTCTTGACCAGCAAATGGTCTCCGATGGAGCAAAGGGTATTGATGCCAAGGTTTCTAAGAATGATCAGAAAATTTGGTCACTAGCGGAAAATTATGCTATATTTGAAGACAGTTTGCGTCGACTGGCGGAACGTGTGCTGGATATGAGGAAGGATCGGGTCGAAGATGAAATTGCTCCAATCATAACGTTTGATAAAGATGACGAGGATACATTGGACTTTGTCGCAGCAAGCGCAAACCTGAGAAGCCTAGTCTTTGGAATCAATCTGAAGTCCAAGTTTGATATCAAGCGTGGGTTTTCCCCCTACACCATGCATTGTTGAGTAATTACTAAGTGGAAGCAGAAATGGCTGGAAACATTATTCCTGCCATTGCTACTACAAACGCTATCACTGCTGGTCTCTGCGTTTTACAAGCGTTCAAAGTTCTTCGTGATGACTTTGGCTCGGCACGAACTATGTTCCTCTCTCGTTCGGCAGACCGAGCTTTCAGTACGGAAAAACCTAGTCCCCCTAATCCAGCGTGTGGAATATGCAGTGTAGCTAGGACTACCATTGAGGCAGACATTGAACGAGCTACTCTTGGGGATCTTGTGGATAAAGTATTGAGAGACGGCTTAGGATATGGAGAGGAAATTACCGTCCTGACTTCACAACTGTTGTACGATTGTGAGTTTGATGATAATGTCGACAGAACTTTAAAAGAATTAGGATTCTGTGAAGAGACATTTGTCACTGTTGTGGACGATGAGGATGAGCCAAGAACCAACCTGGAAGTTTTGGTTACCAACATGCGAGTCCATCTATCCTGTCCGGTGATTGTGGTATTTACTGACTTTTCCCCCTAGTCGACTTCCCGAAGACTCTACCCCAATTACCATGCCCACTCCTTTCGAAATTCCCAAAAAGCCATCAGCCAAGTCCGAGACTCCGGGGGCATCGCTACTAAACGGAAATGGCACGAACGGGGGCGCAGTCAAGCGTTCAATCGAGGAGGTCATCGGCTCTGATGAGCTAAAAGACCAACCCAACGGCCGCGATGCCAAGAAACCTAGGAAAGGGGTTGTCGTCGAAGACAGAGTCCCTTCTGCCAAGAAACTTGGTAAAATGCCTGCTACAGAGCCAGACGATATTGTTGTCATCGATGACGATGGAACCATCACCATTGATTGATAGACACATTTCATTTATTCTGCCCTCCCTCCTTCTCGGTCTTCTTTCAATTGTTATTATTCCTTTTTCCATCTGCGCTTTCTCGATTACTTGCTGGCTGGGGGTGAGATGGATTCGTAGATTGTGTTTCCCATTTTTCACCTGGTTTTCCCTCTTTCGGTATTTTTTCTACTGCTTATAATATTCTCCTCTCTCACTTTCACATGTAGTGGAGCCAGCCGGGGGAGGCGGGGAGATAGGATAGGTGTGCGGACTGTATAGTATATTACGGCTGGGATTTTGCGGTTACATTAGTATGGGATGGGTAGAAGTTTTATTTTTATTTTCTCTCCCTGTTGAGTGCTGGAATGGCATGAAGGTAGGATGTGGGATAGCTGGGCAGTGCTGGGCTGGATATCACTAGTATAAGTAGAGTAAAACTATCGTGGCAGTATCAAGGCAGCTATCCCCTGCAGTGTTGATAGTGCCGAATTTCCCTACATCACGCTAAAATGCAAACTAAAAAACTAGCTCCCCACTTTTCTAGATATGTCAATCGAGTGATATCAAAGCATTTCAGGTCAAGTTATGATGCAGATCTTTTTCCATCCACAGGAGCACTAAACCTGATATGAGAGCGATGTTAGCCGTAGCTGTGAGGTAATGCACCTGTTGAGATTTACTAACCAACATCCCGAGTCATGTGATAGCTTTACACAGCTATGAGATTGAATCCACCAATCAGAGAAATACGCCAATCTTGCTAATGCCTCTTTAGCACGATGTAGGGAAATTCGGCACTATCAACACTGCAGAGGATAGCCTCATCACCATCATCAAAGCTCACTCGATGGACCGTGCAATCCGTTCCATCGACAAATGGTCCGGCCAAGATTAACTATGGCCCAGGGCCTTGTATCCCTGTTCTAATCGACAGCAATGATGGAGGATGGAGATTTTGAGGCCCTAGCACACATTTAGCTAGAGCTCGGGGTATGGGGGAGCCATGAAATGTGAAGGTACCCCAGGGGAACTAAGACTCCGTGAGCATGGGCGCAAGTGCAGTACAGTACCGACACCCTGGACTATCCTCAAGACGACCAGCCAACATTGGCAAGCACAGCACAGTCACGACAAGGAAGTAACCAGACACCAGCAGCCATTTTTTCACTACAAGTTTCCGGTAGGCATTTTGGGCTATTGTGGCGTCGCCTAGGGTGGGGAGAGACGGGTCAGGCCACAATGATACTCTAATGCAGCTGCAATCACACCACGATCTTCCCTCGCCGGGGCAGATCTGATCCTGACGTTGTCCGGCAGACTAACTTTCATGTCGCCGACTGTACTGTACTAGTACAATCTCACCCGACCACCGCATAACGAGCAGCGAAAATGGGGGACCTCCTGGCGTCCGCTGTGGTAGCTGGATGTTTACAATAACAAACATGACTAAAGCGGTCTTGATCAGAAGAAATGTTGTGGATACTCGAGTACCGGCGGTATCCCAATGATAGCGTGGTGGTAGGAGGAGGGGGAAAGGATGGTATCTGGAGTAATGATATTATGATTAAATTCTAGGTATTATGTTATATTATAACCTCGACACACCCTCCTCAAGGTAACTTAGCCGCTAGACCATCGAATCTTTCTCTCGATGTGAGGGTGTATGATATAAGAATTGTTGTGAATAGTAGTAGGCTTGGACGCAAAATTCAATGATGGAGTAGTTAGTCCTACTCGCTGATTGGCGTTGTTGAATGGTATCGTGGGATAGACACGGGATAAGAGGGGAGCTTAGGTGAAGGAGGAGCTGGCTGGCTGGGGAGTGGGAAGTGTGCTCACGGTAGAGAGAAGGAAGGAAAGGAAATTTGGTGAGAGGAGCTTTGGGGGGGGGACTGCCGGTTCTGGTGTGAAGTAGGAGTGATATCGTATGTTACAGTGCAACTCTATACCGTAGGACTGGTGGTATAGTGTTCAGCCAACAAGGGTAGGAAACGTCCGCCTGCTACCTACGATACCTACTCCATACGGCAGACAGGCTTTCCTTCCTTCCTTCCTTCCTTCCTTCCTTGTTGCAACTAGTGCAGCGAGCAAACAGGCGTCCGGGATCTATATCTGTATCTTCCCTCACTGGACCGTTCACTGCCTACAGCACCTAGTCTAAGTTACCAGTTCATGGAAGAGCAGGAAATGGCAAACGGTTTTATTACATGATACATAACCAAATCTAACGCTTAACTTAACTTACCTACCACCAGAACTCTTCCGTCTAACTTATCCTTCATACTATCCGCCCCCCCCCTCCGCGCCGCAATGAATCCGGAGGTCCCTGCTATGCTATGCTATACTATGTATACAAGAAGGGTTCGTTATAATGAAGTATTATACAGTACGGGAACAAAACTTTTCGTCCGATGCCATTTTTAACACCAAAAATGTCCATTTCCAAACAAACAATTCTCAACACTGCTTATATAAAAACACTTGAAATCTTTCTATCAGCTAGGGAATCACTATCTATTCAAAACCTCTATAAGTAGAAGTGTAAGGAATCAAAGCCGCCTTCATGGTTTGTGATTGCATCAACTAGTGTGAAAGTGACTTAGATTTTTATATGCAGCTCCATACAAAAAAGTATCATACAGGGCAACCGATACCAAAGATACTTAGATGAACTTTTTTCTCCACCACTTGGTAATATTTAAGGATTCTGTAAATTTCTTCATGTTATCTGCAGGTTTGCTAATGCAAGGACAAATTTTCGCTGATTCTCATAGACATTGCACAATGAGAGAGAGGGTGGTGGTGGTGAAAATGGGCATTTTTGGTGTGTAAAAGGGGCATCGGACGAAAAGTTTTGTCCTAGTATGATACTTTTACCTTATCACGCCTCCCCACATTTTCTAACAGCGGCAGCACCCGCGGGATTCGATCAATTTTTTGGGGGGGGGAGAAAAAAGGTTCAAAAAAAGGTTTTATGATAATATGGGAAATGTGAACACGGGTATGTAGTGATATGGAGGAAGGAGGGAAGGCTTTTGCTAGGTGATTGGGTTATAATAATATATAACTAGGATATATCTATAAGTGGAGCACCAAGGGCACCAACACCGTATATTCATCTACGCCTGCAGCGTCCGCAGTGGGATTATCGATGCCCTCCCCAAAGCAACTTGTAGCCATGTTTGGGATAGTCTGGTTCACCACTGTAGTACTAGTGCTGATAGTGTGAAGCGATTCACATTGAATTTCAATTGGCCCGGGGGGGGTTAGCTGCGTGGATTTCGCTTTCCGATCGTCCTCGCAAGTATGTTGGCATCTCAAATGGCAGAGGGATGGGTGGATTAAGAAGGGGTTCACGGTTGGTGCATTTGCCTTGGCGGTTTCGTATGGGGAATGCTTCATAGTGCTGTTGCAGCACTATAAAGTCTCAGATAGTTGAGCCATTTGCCATGTCGTTTGGGCTGCCTCCTCCGGTAAGGTCTGGTATCTTTTTTTTGTCTTCTCATGTCTTTCGGAGGGCAGCCTTCTTTACCGTCCCTCGCTCTTCCACGCCTGTTCCATGGTGGATCACTTGCTAGGTCGTAGTGGTGTACACCCTTCTAATCTTGGGTGTCCACCTCTTTACTGGAGCCCAAGTTCTGCTAAATAGGTTAGGGTATTTGGTGATATGGCGCAAACTTCAAGCTCAAAAACCATGAAATCCACCACTCCAGCAAACGAGGACAGGCAAAGAAAGAAAGGAACAAGCAAAGTAACTCCGTGATAATTGTCATTAATCGCCCGAAATCCTCTCAAGCGAACTTCCACCTACGGCCCCCATCCGTCCATCAATCCATCCGGGAATCCAACAAACAAGCCGGTGAGTTAAACTCATATGCGTATCCATACCTCTCCCCCCCTCTCCCCCTCCACCTCTACCTAAGACTTAACTATAATACCTACCCAACCCCACAAATCAGCAAACCCCCAAACCCAAATGCTCAAGTACCCAAGACCGAGAGAGAGAACCTACATCTCCAAAGAAGCCCCATTACCAATCTCGTAATCGGCCAAGGTGATGTGATCCTTGAACGTACTATACCACTTCTTGAGAACAATCTGTAACCACCAGTCAGCACCCCCCCCATTACTTCCTTCCGCGTTGGGGGAGGAGAACATACCTTCTCCGCCGAGGTCCCAATCTGCGCGGCTACCAATTTTTTGAAATCGCCGATTGTGTCGTCTGGATCACATTTTACGCGCACTTTTTTGCCGAGGCGGTCGTTGCTGGGGTGTGTCAGTTTGCTGGAAGTGAGTGGTATGGGAGGAGGGGTGGAGGGGGAAGGTACCAGATTACTTCGATCATGGTGAGTTTGCTTTGCGTTTGCTTTGCGTTGGAGTTGTGGGATGTGGGATGGGAGGTTTGGTCGACCTGGTGTATGGTAAGTTTGGAGATGGCACCAAGTTAGAGTGCGAGGAATGGTGGTCGGGGGTCGTGTGGTGGTGGATTGGCTAGAATTTATGGCATGTATGACACATGCGGCTTAAAGCGGGTGACTAACGGTTTTTGGGAATCGGATTGGTTTGGAAGGTGGGGTTGGTCATGAATTATCACTTTGGTGGGTGGGTAATACTAGTATTTTTTGCGGTGGCAATTTTGGTGATTGGGCTGTATGGGGTTTAGCTTTGGGCACTGGTTCTGTCTTTCTTGATTGCAAGGGTTAGGGCCCGGAATACTGTATCTCAAGTCGCTGTCTTCGCTTTGTTGTCTATAAAGCGGTTGCTTTGGACTATGGTACCGCGAATAGCTATTATACAAGTGATTAGAGATAGAGAAATTCCGTCGGCAGGCGGGAGATAAGTCTGACATGGCAAACCTGAATACGCGCTAATGGGTCGGGTATAATACGCAATCACTTTGGCGAGCAACCTCCTCCCGCCCCAAGAGCACGTATTCCCTTGCTCTGCTTGGGGCAGCAGATTTTTCGCTCACCACTCTCTTGGTACTACATCTATAATAAGGACGGGTTGTTTGGATCCCTAGGTAGAAGCCGTAATACAGCGTCGTGCTCCTTCATGACGGCCCAATACAATGGGGTCCTCCCGTCATTATCGCGCAAATCCGGAATTGTCTTCTCATGACTTAGCAACAGCTGCACTATCGCCCCGTCACCCCAGTGTCCTGCCATAATATGCAGGATTGTCTCGCCGTGATTGTTGCGCTGATTGACATCCACCCTATCATCGCTAAGCAGAAGTCGGACAATCCCTTCGTGGCCCTCCATCGCTGCCAACCATAATGGCGTTCGCCCGTAATCATCCGTGGTATCGACTTCAACCCTTTCGTCCTCTAGCAAGATCTGTACAATCCCCTCACTCCCTTCGCATGCTGCAATGTGCATCGGCCCCTTGCCCGCTTGTCCCGATAAGTTAACCTTGACTCCATTGTGTTGTAATAGTAGCCGTACAACCGATTCGTGTCCGAGCATCGATGCCAAGTATAACGGTGTTCGATGGTAGTTGTCCAGACTGTTGACCGATTGGTCGTTCAACAACCGACGTACAATCGAGTCGCACCCGCCACAGGCAGCGATATGTATTGGTGCCCCGTCAACATATCCCGGGAGATCAGTCTTGATGTCCCTGTGCGCAAGTAGGAGGTCTACCACCCCCTCATGGCCTCCATCAACCGCTATGTGAAGAGGTGTCCAGCAGCTGGAGTTCATGGGATTGACATCTATCCTCTCATCTGCTAGTAGAATTTCTACTATGGTTTCGTCCCCCTCCTTCGCTGCGCTATGCAGCGGTGTATTGGAGGCCAATTCGGTCTTGGGGTTGACGTTTATGTCGGGGAGGCTTAGGAGAACCTGCACCACCTCATCGTGTTTATTTTTGGCCGCGAGGCCAAGCGGCGACTCGCCCCTGAAATTCCCCGGCTCATTGATGTCGAAGCCCTGAGCTACTAACAGTAACAGTGTCTCCAAACAGCCCTGTTCCGCCGCCAGCCCCAAGAGCGTCCAGTCGTCAGGGTCTGTCGCATCTATCGACATACCACATTCTATGAGCGTGCGTAGGGCCTTTGTGTCCCGTTCAGTTATCACTTTCCGCATAACCTTCCAAAGTGGTGTCTGAGAGTAGTGAAGTATGCCCCTGTCAAGCAGTCGTCTGACCACATCTTTGTTTTCGTTCTCCGCTGCAGAGAGCAGTGCCTCCACGGCGTAAACCTGGGGGGAAGACCGGAATATGCTGGTCCAAAGGCTGGGGATCAAACAGAACGCGAGACGGCGATTGGTTCTCAGGAGTGCGTTTATATCCGGAGGTTCTTGCTCTTCTGCGATTTGCAGAATTATTTCATTTGGGAGGTCGACAAACGACATGGCGGTTTTTTTGGATTGAACGGTTTGCTTTGGGAAGGTGTATGTGTAAGGGGGAATTGAATTCGCGGTTAGTATCGTATCAAAGATTCCGTTTGGGAGCTGTGGGTTTCATAGACAGAGCTAAGCCTACTTTGGATTAGAGCCCGGTTGTTACCCTCTCCTAGGGATTGGATCTAGGGATCTGTGTGACATAAATGTGACCTACCAGCAATGCCTCCCATTGGCTGTGGTGTATCACTGGCTAGCACTCGGTAGAAGGTTCAGTAGAGATTCCTGGATGCCAGAGGAATCCTCGAAATGACCTTTACTGAAGTAAAGATGCATAAATTTCGAACGACACGCCTGGACGCTTCCCTTGCCCTACTGCAAGGAATTACCTATAACCTACCTGCCGGGCTGGCTAACTACAATTGGGAATCTCCTAGAAGACCCCCTAAGCACCCACTCCTGTTCTTGGGGATTTGGAGGCTCTATGTGAAATGCAATCTACTGTACTATGTAGGCATTATAGTAATCGCATCGCGTGGAATGCACAGGGAGTGGGGGTGGCAACGCGCACGGTTAGGCGCACAAACGCTGCCCAGGGACCAGAGAAAGCAAACGTCTCCTATGCTGCAGCGTGAGTATTTGCCTGAGAGTCTAGCAATGGTCACAAGCCCTAGAACTCCCCCCCAATATGTGAACCCCTTCGTTCCCAGAAGCTCAGCATCATCTTCCAGCCCTCATGGTCCAACAGTTTAAGCAGCGAGCCACCACTGAATTGAATCTCAAGTCCGGGAGCTCACCCCCTACTGCGGGCTTGGCCAGTACAGGAACTGATGGGGGGAGTGAGAAAACGAACAAAAGGATTGGCTGAGCCCTGGCGAACCGCCCTTTTGTAGTTCAGCTTGCCCTAAAGCCTTCAGCCCAGGATCTACCGAGTATGCGCACCTACAGCTTGGTTGGTAAGGCTAAGACCCAGGTCCTAAATTTCGCTGATTAGCGTACTAGTGTTTATCTACCAAAAGATTATTCACCATGGGCGTTATTCTTTCACTTTTGACTTACGGTATGCGCTTCGTGCTCCCAAATCCATTGGTGGTCTTTACCAGTGTTCCCTTCAGGTTAGGGTTTTGGGATCACCTAATGTACTGTCCCTATCATTGGCCGGTATACGGATTCTTTGGTTTGTTTTGGAGGTTTAGCCCTGGCATGGTTACTGGTGTGTTAGCAGACAGGCAGGAGGACGGTGTATACCTCCCCGAGGTTTAGGAACTAAGCCTGCCAGTTTTGTTATATTATGGGTAGGAAGGGCTTACGCTTTCCTAACTAACGATGACAAGATTACCGAAGACCACGAATCCTCACTCGGTAGTATTCTGGGAGGGTGGTAAAAAAATATATGTATGAAGACTTAAATCCTACAGTCCAGTAGATACGCCCGACTACCAAACACAAGAAAAGACGTGGTAACTGTCTCGAAACTGAACCTACAAAAGCTTGATCAGAGAGCCTCACTTATACATGTAAAATGCTAAATCCGCATCCTTGTTCATTTCAAGGGCTGCCAAGCCATTCCCCATGAAGCTAAACCTGTTCCTGGGCTCAGAGTACTGGATGTCAAAGTCTTCGCCACGGATAGTTTCTAAGAATTCTTTGTAGTGGAGGACGCTACCGGGGTATGTTGCAGTGATTTTGCCGTCGATTTTGCCATTCTTGTACCAGGAGCGGCAACCACTGGCCCAGGCTGTGCGCTTGAGGTATTCTTGGGTGTACACGTTCCATTCTCGGACTACGTCGGGTTTTACTGCCACGGCTCTGAGGGCTTCTGTTAGAATGGTCTATTTTTTTTGAAAGAGTAGGTGGGGATGGGGGGTTAATTACTTAATATCCTCGGAGGCCATTTTCTTGGCCCAGCGGATAATGTACTCTGTTGCCCACTCCATGACAGAGAGCAGTGAGCCGTGCCCAACGGGGGAATTGGGTCCATTAACGATGAAGTAATTGGGCATGTTGGGGGCGAATATTCCTAAGTACCCTTCAGGGTCATCCCGCCATTTGTCCAAAGTAGAGCCGTTGAGCCCTCGCATTTTCCACTGAGGAGTGAAAGAGACGTCAAAACCCGTGGCGCATACAATTGCATCGAGTTCGATTTCGCCAGCAGATGTGACGATGCCCTTCTCGGTAATGCGTTGGATGGTGTCCCAAGTGTATTCCGCGTTAGGGGCCTGTAGGGCTTCTAGATACCCTTCGCCTGGAGTTAGACGACGGCAGCCAACGCGCCAGCTCGGTATGAATTTTTTGATAAGCTCGGGGTCGTTCCCAAGGCGCTCGGACATAATTCGTGTACACTGCTCCGTCACAGCAGCTTGAGTAGGGGAGTCGTTGATAAGGGCATAGAAGAGTTTGTTGAAGCTGTTTTCGATTTTTTTGCGATACTCAACTAACGCCTTGGGATTGTTCCGGAATTCGGCCCTTTGCTCCTCTGCATCTAGTCACGAAAAAGTTAACGAGGAGTTCTAATGAAAGCGGTTAAACGAGTCTTACAGTAGAAGTTCTTTCCATCGGGAAGAAGCTCGGCACTGAACGTTTCACTAATCCAGGTTGGGGTACGCATGAAGTTTATTAGGTGCCCAGCGACTTTCTGAAGCTTGGGCACGATCTGGATTGCGGAAGAGCCGTTTCCAATGATGCCAACTCTCTTTCCGGCAAAGTCATAGCTGTCTTCCCTGGAAAGTGTTAGCAAATCTATGTAGCACCTGAACTCCAACAAACAGCGCCTGAGCTCACCATTTCGCACTATGCACCAAGTGCCCCTTGAAAGAATTTATCCCTTCAATGGATGGCCACTTCCACTTGCTTTTATTGGATTAGAAACTGCTCTAAAGTCGGAAGGAGGTTGCCCACTTCAAGATCCCTGAGGCGTTTATGAAGATGTCACATTCGTCCCAGATGAACCGTCCCTCTTGCTCAATCTTGAGCTCCCATTTGCCTCGCCCCTGGTTCCACATAGCTTCTACAACCTTGGAATTAAAAACAGCATCTCTTGCAAGGTCATATTTCGCTGTAGTGCGCTTCATGTACTGGAAAACCTCTTCCCCGCTAACGTAAAACTCGCTCCAATCTGGATTGGGCTCCCACGAGAAGGTGTATATATGGGCAGGAACGTCGCAGCCAACCCCTAGCCGAAAAAAGCTTAGAAAGTGGCTAAGTGGAGGGGCAGCGAGGTATTAATCTTGGAGATGTACCTGGATACCTGTTCTCAAGCCACGTTCCCCCAATATCGTGCTGCAGAGAGAATAATTAGACAATTGTGACTAGTGGATTCGGGGGAGCTTACGTTTTTCTCATAGATAACGTGGTCTATAAAGTCTCCATACTTAAACTGCTCTCGGATCTTGTACGTAAGCATTAATCCAGAAAACCCAGCACCTACGGTAATGATTCTCAGTCGTTTCGGGGTGTGTAGGGGCTTCTCCACAACCGGAATCCAGTTTGGGGGGTAGGTGGAGCTCGGGAGATATTGGTCGTTTGCATGTGGTGGGCTCATTATGAATTGTGAGTTTGCAAATGGGGGGCTCAAGTGAAGGAAGGTTATAGGTTACCTTCGAGGCTGTTGCAAATGAGGGGGGATCTGGAAAACAGGAGTAGAGGCTTTTTATACTAGTCGGAGGCGTCCTTGGTGTCTATTTTGTGTTCCCACCTGGCTGAAAGCTTGCGAGAATGTTGCGGCGGAGGGATGGGGAATGGCAATTGTCCCACCAGCCCTCGGGTGGTGTGTTGTATCGGTTGGGAGATTTTTATCTTTATCATACAGGCAAAACATGTCTGCGCAGTCTAGATTGACGGGGGTGAATTGACAGCAAGATGTCGCGAGAACCCAGGGATCTAAATATCCTAGTGACTATTTGGAGATCTTAGCTTGGCAATGATAGAAATTGGGAGAATCTCGAACCTCCATGGAATAAGGCATTCCTTTAGTCCCTTTTGATTGAAATCAGTTCTGTCTCTAGGAAACTATCTAGAGGGGCTTCGTTGGGGCCCGTTGTCAACCTGGGTCTCCAGACACAGGTGGTGCGAGATCGCCCAGGCATTTCTTCGTTGGGTTCCCAATGCGCTTACCAAAACCTGTAGTTTAGACTCCTAGCCTCCATGACCACCTCTGGCTCGGAATGGATGGGATATCCAAAACCTAGCGTAGCTCGCCACCCATAGCCCAGCTGATCAAAATCGATCTCAAGAGCAGCCGGATATACTGCATGAACTCCGCATCCTCTAGGAATATTGGAGACCCTTCGACCGCGCCTAGAGGTAGTTGCACTCCAACATGGAATTTCACCCGATGCGAGGTTCCCGCTACGATATCTCGGATCGGTGGAGCGGAACGGGATTGTCGTAAGCGCTCATTGTGGAAGTACGTACAAGTGCCGGGGCAAATGCCAGAATTGTGGGGTTAGGGGGAAGTAGCTGGACTTTTCTGTTTAAGTTCTAGAACCATAAGGGGGTTTGATGTGGGGAAGGTCTAACAAGGATGTCGGGACAGTTAACACCGAAAGATCTAGAAATGAGGAGAGAAAGAAAACAATGATAGCTGTAACAACATTCCTTCCTCTGTGGCTACCACGCCCAATGGTTACTAAGTAGATGAAGTTATAATATCAACCAGATAGCTTGCCGGCAGTTAGCAACACCAACCTGCGGCTTGGGTTGAGTTATCGGAGGGATGACGCAACCATAGGCTGCCGGTCCAAGACCTTGTGCATCAGTAGCGCAGTACTGTACTCGGAGTCGGTCCTCTCCCAGAGATGATCGCCACTAGCTTTGCGGATAATTTGACAGACAATGACAAGTAGTGACAGGCTGACTCTCCTGGGAGAGTCCTTCGTTGAGAGGTCACGTCCTCCACGACCCGGGATATCGTGTTGTGTTTACCCTCCCGCCAATGCCTATTGCGGCTAATCTTTTATATTGCCGGTACAGCACCTTGAAGTCCCTGCATCTGGAACACGGTACTTCTCATTCCCTACAGCACCCGTGCTAGTGCCCCGCGTATGGAGATTTTGAAAGCATTTGGGTTCAGACACCTGCTCTTGTGAGGGAGCCTGCAGCAAGAGTTGAACAGGTGCAGTTAAGACTTGATGATCATGTTCCAAGCTTGCGCTAATTTTTCTTAAACAAAGGGAGGTTCTGCCCCTACATATACCCCCACGCTGACGTACAGGAACGCTGCCCCGCTAATGGGACATTGATAGCCATATATCCAACTTATATCAGTAGTTGTAGTGTCTAAGCCACGTCAAGTATGAATTCTAAGAATAATATTAGGCTGTAGCCAACTCCGAGAATAGTAACTGACATCGCGGGATGTTGGTAGGAGGAGGTGTGGGACCTCAAGAGGGTAGACCTCAAGAGGGGAAGGGGATGTGCCCGAAGGCAAGAGAAGAGCATAGGAAGTGCCCTACACCGCCCTGGGTCATCTAGATGGAGGAGTGTAGGAGGGTTATCAGCAAAAGGTTCAGTTTGCATCAGCTGTGTCTTGTGCATCGAGAGCACTTGAGAAGATATGATTTTCCAACAAGGTCCGGAAACACGATTTGAGAAAAATCAGGACACCTTATTATCATTACACTACTACTTAGCCATAGTTAAATTTTGAGTCAAGATTGATATCTTCTTGTAGTGGCCCATTTTGCCAATGCTAATCGTACCCGTCGAAATCTGGCTGGCTGGCTGACTTTGAATCCCCACACCTGGCCAAGATATCCAAGTCGTTCTGATCGCAATGGGGTTTGGGGCAAATAGCCTGAAATTAAGCCACCAAACTCTTGGTAACATCTGTCTCAAGACATACTGAGTGTGTTCAAGTTGCACTCAGGACTGACTATCCGGATGAATTGGGTGCGAGGTGAGTCTTTTTCTTCCTGACAGAAAAGTGGTAGTTGTCGCGGCGCTGAGTGCCTTCTAGGGAGGAAAGGAATTCCAATCACTAAAGATGTAGAAAGTGACGGAGGATGGCTAGAAGGGAGAAAAAAGACTAGGAGAAATCTGGGGAATATATCGGCAACCATCAGCGATCACGGGGAATCATCACTTGTGGAGACAATTGTTAAGAATACGCCCAGGGCAAATGCACGGTGGGTATCACCCGGTCACCTAATTCTTAGGCGGTGAACATAGAGATGGATTGAGGTTTAACCAGAAGGCATTATAGGACTTGAGGTGGGAAATAAGCGCCATGGAGTCCGAAGGAGAGAACTTGTGAAGCTATAGTTCATAGCCCCAGCCTTCCTAGCGCTCAGCACAACGAACACGAGCTTGCAAAATGCCCTGAATTACGGGTTAAAACTATACAATCCACAGAAAGAGAAGGAAATATAATAAATGGTGGGCATAATACGCGCTACGCCCTGGGCTCATATCCTAAGGCAACATTGTAAGGAAGTTTTGTTGTGGCAGCCATGTCACAACTTGAACTAACGTATTTCACGCCATAGAGAGCCATCTGCAAGTTTAGGCAATATGATTGGCTGAACCTCAGTCCGTATTTAGATAGTAGCTACTATTTGGGCGGATGGCTCGCGATGCCGTGCGCTCGCTATGGCGTGGAATACGGTACTAGTACTCGAGTAGACTCTTATAACTAGAGCAACGATGCTAACTTCTTTTAACAGTACTATGTGAGTGCGCATCTGCCTTGTAGCTCGACTTCGCATACCGTAAAAACTCGAATAAATGGACCATGTGCTATGCAGTCCGAAATTTCCTCCTCGGGAAAAGGGGGGAAAGAGACACCAAAAAACACGTCCCCCGAAGACAGAAGAAAAGTAAAAAAACACAGACCTTACTCGTGCCAAGGTTGTAGCTCGGCTACAACCCCCGGATGTTCGCACGCTCACAACCGGGGGCACTCTAAAGAGTGCCTGACAGCTCAACGTGAATTTAGAGCTCAACGCAAGTTTGTGGCTTAGCATGGTTTTGTGGCTCAATACAACATGATCTCAGGGCTAGGGTTTAGTATAACAGAGTTAATTAAATGCTATGCCTGTCCGATACCCGCCAGTCCTGTAAATACAAAATGTTTAGCTGCTAAGACATTATGACTTAGTAGGTTTCCTGAGCTTTGCCTGTTTCTTCAAACCAGTGGCTATTAGCTTAGATACTTTTTTTTTATAGGCTTGAATGGAACGTCTTTTTTTAACATATGCTCTCATCTGCTTAAGCAGAAGCTTTTGTTTGGCTTCCTCCTCCTTTTAGCGAGCTTGGTCCTCCTTCTCCTTTGCTTGCTGATCCTTTTGCAGTGCATTTTGAGCCTGTCGTAATTGCCTTTAAGCCTTTTCCACCTCAGTATCTAGCCTTTTTTGAACCATTTGACGAGCCTCAGATGCATAAAGTACTCCTCCTTTCTGTACCTGCCTTCTGTTCTGTGACTTGCGCTTAGCACTTTTGGCTTGCTCTGCTGCTTTGGTATGCTCTAGGCTTTCCATCGCTAGGGCTCCAGACGGTGCTTGAGTTAATCCTCCTTGAAGAACTAACTTTAGCCTTCGCTGAAAAGTTGGTGAAAGATCAGCTGCATCCCGAAGTAGCTCATCACCCTGTCTCTTAAGACTACGAATAGTATCCGGCATTGTAAGGGTAGATGCTGGTGGCCGGGGTGGTGTGGTTGGTGGTGCAGGGAGTATAAGTGCTTCTCGTAACTTGGAAATTACAGTATCAGGACTATAAGGGATAAGACCAGTTGCCCGAAAGGAAGCACAGACAGTTGACGTTTTAAATGTTTGCTGACGTATTGAATCAATTCTGTCCAGAAACTCAGCTTTATCAAAGTCACCACATCCTAAACGTGTGGCAGCTTCCACAGCCTCAGCATGATAATGCTTGTATGGCTGGAAGACAACCACATCTGAAGGTTGTAGCAGGTGACTAGTATGAGGAGGAAGGCAGAAAACAACCACCTTATGGGCATCACAAAAGTCGATAAACTGTTTGGTACAGTGGGAACCATACCTATCGAGAAGGAGAAGGTGGTGGGAACCAACTAGGTGAGCTGAAGAAAACCGCTCAAAGTGGGCTAGCCACTTCATCGTCAACTCGTCATTGGTGTAACCAGTCTCTGAAGTTCCAATTAAATAGTTGTCAGGAACAGTAGTGGTAGTATACCAAGATTCCTTATGTATGATGCCAGGAACTATAATCATAGGAGGCAGGACACGCCCATCACTACTAATGGTCTCACAAACGGTAACTAGCTCTCGATTGGTTGAGCTGCCAAGGTACGACTAGCGGTTGGGATCACGAGTGATTATCCACTGATTGTAACGGGGTCTTGGCACTGGACGTTAGTCCAAGGCACACAACGACAGGAAGGTCCTAAACGATAACACTCGTTTAGCGTGAGGGTTCGGAGATGACAATCTCAGGTCAAGGCTGATCGTGTAACGATAGATCAGGGTCAGGGTTCGTGGGTTCTTGGCGTGGAACTTGGATATCAGAATAGAAGACGTTATATTCTGAAGTACAAGAGTCGTGAAAGAAATACCAGGTAGCGTAAGGAATCAAGGAAATAGGGGGCAGAGCCCCCTTATATAGAAGGAAATCCTAGCACAGCCTTTGCCGCCCGACTCATACCCCAGTATGAGTCGCATATCTGCGTAACCAAGGAAACAATACAATTTGTAGTAACCCTTACAAAGGAAATCCCTCATAGCAACCGTGTAACAAAGAAAAGAACACCAAAGTTATTCCAACACGTATATCATCAGGGGACCGTGATAGCAGGGCCCTCCCCAGGGCCGAAGTCCCCTGAGGCCTATTCCGGATCCTCCGGTAATGGTCCAGGCTTAAGTGGGTACCGTTCGTGGAATTCGTCA
>Ga0307517_10004187_pt1 | contig 22254 bp, 23 predicted proteins | sample 23_EM_MG_FD_194515 | JGI IMG/M metagenome (GOLD analysis project Ga0307517, IMG submission 194515) | Populus trichocarpa ectomycorrhiza microbial communities from riparian zone in the Pacific Northwest, United States - 23_EM | ecosystem: Host-associated > Plants > Roots > Unclassified | place... | reverse complement strand
AGGTTTGGATTTGGGTGGTGTTGGGCGAGCGAAACCTGGGGGTGGTTCAAAACCAATGGGAAGAGGGCGGTCGTAGACATTTTTGGAAGCTTCAATGGAGGTACCCTCGGTTGCCTGAGTTTCGACAACAACGTTTGGAGGTGAAGCATCCTTGGAGTAGGGCTTCCCGGCAATGGCAGCCTCAGCCCGCGCGACGAGTTCAAGGTAATCGTAATTTGCCTTATCAGCAGCAACGCCGACCGCATTTTCCAACTTGCCTGTTACCTCTTTCACAGTCTCCTTGATTCCTTTCTTCGCCTGCTGGGCGGCAGGCTCCACCTTCTGAGTCGATTGCTTGATGACTTTGAACGTTGGGGACTTGGCTTCGATAGCCTTTTTCTCGACAGCAGCCTTTTCCTTCTCCGGCGCACCCGAGGGAGATGTTGTACCGCTGACGAGGTCGCCTAAAAAGTGGTAGGTATTGACGACCGCGCTAGTGCTGCCTTTTACGGCATCACTGATTGTTAGAGTATCCCACCCTTGACCTTCAGCAATCTCCAGCATCGACTGGCCAAGAGGAACCTTGTCCGAAAAGAAGTCATAGTATGTCTGGTTATTGAACGCGAGAAAAGTACTGCCGGTGTAGAAGGTCCCAGTCAAAACAGCCGTAGTCAGGATGAATTTTCGTAAGATCTTTTTCTTCTTGGGTGGAACCGAAGCCTCGGTGGTCAGGCGCTAGAAAATGAAGTGCTGTCATAAACTAAATGTTTTATGGTTGAAAATACGAGGTTCGTACCCGTCTAATGACCTTCACACATTGTCTGCTGGAGGTCGAAGCAACCTGCCTCGAAGCGGGAAGAGCTCTATACATTCCGCAGCTGCTAGGCTAGAGCCTCAACGAGCCGGAAAATGAGAAGTGAAGACAAAGTCGATGAGCTCGTCGTGGTTGACGGGGATGTCGCGTTGGCCGAGTTTGTCCGCTGGCACGTGCCAAAAAAAAAGTTCCAACTTCTTAATGAGTACCATAATCCATTACCTTTAGCTAATATCTAAGTACTACCATTCCCATTCCCAATTATCCTCGAAATGCCTTTTATTTTCGCGCACGAGCGCCGTGCCTCGGAGCATAACATCTCTTTCTACTCTTCGTCATGAATGAGCCTCAAGCAGAAATGACGACCAAACCCGTTCTCGAGGTTAGTTATTCACGTTGGACCACGACGCGCCTTGAGCTCTGGACGTACTACTTGTATTACGCCGGGAATAATGGGCTCTCCGGCTTCAATTTTGGCCCCTCCCAATTTCAGAATCTGCTCTTCCTAGCCGGGTATGATCCTACCACAGGACCTGGGACAGCTTGCGGTACGAATGGATGTGTCTTGCCATACTTAGGAAAAATTCGCGACAGTAAGTTTTGTTCCTATGGAGAATCCAAAGATTACAAAGTAAACTTTTACTCGATAGTCAGCTCGATTGTGTTGCTCACAAACGGTATCAGTTTTGCGATTCAAGCTGTATTGCTGCTCTTCTTTGGTGCCTGGGCCGACTATGGGCGTTGGAGGTCTACAGTTTCTCCCTGGCAAGCTAAAAATCGAATTCATTGACTGAAATCGAAGACCAAATATCACTATATTCTTCACCCTCGTTGCGGTGGTGTATCCTTCGCCTGACTCGGGGTGGAGCATCCCTCGCAGTGGCACACTGGAGGAGCTCTTTACGTTCTTGGCCGTGAATCCTTTTGCATTTTATTAGCGCATACCAAGCTGACACGTATTTCTGTTCTAGTTATTACCTACCAGGTCAGCCCCTAAGGCTTGCACCATTCTGACCCTTACCAGTGTTCTCTGACATTTTGGACTGCCGCTTTCCCGGGGTTGGCCTACAATCTTCTAGAGGTTCAGACATCAATAAATGAGGTAGAAAGCGGTGATAAAAGGTACGTCTATTGTCAGATGGTATACTTTGGTGGTTACTTATATGCTTTCTTAGTCCTGAGGACCATGAGCGCTTTCATTCCTTAGCTAGAAACCGCATCTCAAATGTCTCCTTCGCTGTTTGTTGAGCTGGAGAGGTTGTCATTCTTGCAGTTATGGTCGGGATCCTTAAAGCCCTTCATTCCGAAACAAGTACAAAAAACAATACTAAAGCATTCAGTGTTTTGATTGCATTTTCTGGAGCTGTCTGGTGTAAGAAGACTCTTTAATCTCTCGTTCAACATGCTTTTTTATTTTCTAGTCATATGTGCCCTTCCTTGGTTCTTCTTAAAGAAGAGGTGCCTAGGTTTAGATCTTCCACCCTCCTGACTGTTGGCTTCAAGCGGGCGTATGTCGCCTTCCGAGAATGTATGCGGCTGAAACAAACATTTACATATCTCATCTTCTATTTCCTCGTGCAAGTGACTCCAACCGCGTCTCATGCCACTTTCAGCTGCTCGATATACTCATGAGTGCAGGGGTGATGTTTTGAATACAACTGTGTATGTAGGAACACTATGTCCCATGAACTCTTTCCTGTCAATCGGCTAACATCATTTGGCAGAACTGTAATTGCAACCATCCAAAACAGGTTTGTCCTTGTGGACTGAGTCCCACGCTTGCCGTTCTGATCCCACCACTTTTTCAGCGTCGTAATGTACTCCACCTTGGATCTCACGTTACTTTTGACCGTCGGGATCGTTGCACAGGCCTTGGGTATCTGGTGCGTATTTTCGACTACAACTTCTCAACTTCAACTTAGGGAGAGCAGTATGTTTTGGCTAGTGCAGAAACGTTATGAGATTTCGACAAAATCTTTTGGTTCTATTTTCACCTCAAACCTGTGCACGCTCGCTCCCAAATTCTAGATGCTGACGTTTAATGTTTTGTGGATTATTGTAATAATGAACCACCATTAATCTCAGGCTGTCCTTAACATTTCCCCTTCCGTAGGTCCTGACAATCTGGGGTTTAATTGGTGTACATACCGATAGGTTCGGGTTCAAGCACATCTGGGAGATTTGGTGAGCCTTATCTCAATGGAAAGCTTAAACCATGCTGAAACCACGTTGTAGAGCATATCAGGTGTTCTATGGCCTAATGGTCTGTCCGTGGTACGCGTATAGTCAGACGATAATAAGTGAAGTCTCCCCTGCTTCAGATGTGGGTATCATTTCACCTTCCTAAAATATTGAATGACGCTCAAAGTAGGCGTTTCAGGTTCCCATTTTTTGCTTTGTTTTCCATCGTAGGCCAACCTTGGCAACCTCAGGAGCATGCGGAGTGACATATTTCAATAGGTTGGGATGCGTTCATTGGGCCGCTTGTGTCCAGCGCAATTATTACCGCCTCAAATAATAACGTTAACATGCCATTCCTCTTTGCTCTGTATGTGAAATTTAAATCTGTTCTGGATCTGCCGCTTAACTGACTGTAAACCTGATCCCTCAGTGACATCGTTAGCGCGGTCTTCTTATGGATGGTGGACGTTGACAAAAGTCTAGACGAGTGTGCCTCATTCGTCATGGCGGAAGGCGAACGAAATGTGTTCAAAGCTGTAGGCTTGGCAGGGGCCGAAGATTCTGGCCACCAAAAGAGATCCTATATAGTCATCGCATCCGCTTGACTATTTATATATTTATACGGAAGGCAGGGGAAGGTTCAAGGGCCGCAAGGGAGCCGCAAACGCCCACATGCTACCGTCCCAGATGAAGTGCCCTGTGACGTACTTCCGTTAATTGTTCCTCGGAGACGGACTGCGCTTTTTGCTTTCGGATTTATCAGTCAGTTCAAGAATCATCATGTTTACGCAGAAGTAAATCTGCGAACGAAAAATTCGCACTCGATAAACCCCATATAATTTCGTTTTTCGAAATTTCAAGATGGAGAAACGTATTTACTTACGCAAGGACCCCTAAAGTTTAAATGGCCCTCAATGATGGAAAACCCAGCACTGTCTTTCCGATTCTCATGCACATATGCGTCGGCCGAATTTTTGGCTATTTTGGACCTGATCATCTGCTATTGCCTGTTATCGAAGGCAGTACCCTTCCAACGCCCACATGGTACACTGACCCACTATAGTCAAGGCCACTGAAAGCGTAGCCTTATCATCCGACGGCCTCACGTTAGACTACGCAGTTGCTATCCTATGACTGAACTCAGATAAAGGTCGCGCTCAAACGCCTTGGATGCATTGATTCACTGGTGTTGGAATTCGGCCCTCTACCACGAACCTCAAGTTCTCTAGATGCCTCCTTCTGATCCACCTTCCTATACGGAGCCTCGTTCGATTGAGGATCCATCGAACAATATGCATCCCCTCGATGCGTCTGCGCCGGTTCCGGAATTGCCTCTCTATTCACCTAGCCGAAGATCAAGATCGAGTAGTTCAAGACCAATTCTGCGACAAGAAACAAAGGAGTTTAAATATGAGGTGATGAAGGGAAACAAAGCAGTCGTTGAACTGATAGTTATTGCGGTGCGGAGTTACTCGAAGAATGTACCAACCTTCATGCATGGGTCACCCGTGAAAGGAATTGTTCGCTTGAATTTGGAGAAGCCGGATTATATCCAGTCAGTCGATATCTCCGTAAGTAATTCTCGTCTATCATAACCATGGTTTTATCCCATTCTAATTTCCCGTTGAATGGCAGATTCTCGGCCAATACATCACAGGTGCAAATCCAAACCAGAATCTCAAGTTCCTGGAGGTTTCACACAAGCTCTGGTCTCCATCCGATGGTCATCCACGAAACACTCTCGATATCAGTGGTGGCCACCTTTCTCCATCCACCTCTCGAACAAGTAGCGGGGCCAAGTTCAGTGGCAAGTTGCAGGGGGAATATACCTGGCCTTTCTCATTGGATATGCCGAGCGAGGTTTCAGCGCCGAGTGGAAGTCGAAGAGAAATCAAGGTGTTTTCTCCTCCTCAAACTTTCAATGAACGTCATGCGCATGGGAGTATCGTGTATGAGGTGCTGGTCAAGGTCACTCGAAGTAAATGGAAGACACATTACCGGTACGTTGAACGTTAAATTATAGGACGGGAATATAATTCTAAATCACAGAATACCTGCACCTTTTGGGTACATGCCTTGTATCCGACCGCCACCCCTACCCCCTTTAAGACAACTTGCGTATCAGGACGGCGTCTCACTGGTCGGACCTACAGTCGACCTCGAGAGCTGGTATCGATGTGGACCAGTGAAAGTGGAGGGCAAGCTATTCAATAACCACTCGTCGGACGTTGCTTGCAGTGTAGGTTCTCCTCATTATATCTTCAGGAAATTTCGTGTTCTGATTGTATGTCATGCTTAAGCTCTATCTGGCTAAACCCGTTTGTTTTGGCTTTTTAGTCAATCTCGCCTATTCCTCTAATCCTTGTACTCCAGCTCTCTTATACACGAGGGTCTTTGATCCCATTCTGCTTGCAGCTTGAGAGCGACGATCAACAGGCGCTAGATCTGTTATCACCACCCAAGTCAATCGTCGTCCGTCTGAAGCGCCTCGTTCAATACCATTTTGATCCCAGCCACACCCCAGGCTCTGGTCACCTAATAGATTCTATAGACTACTCTGACCGAGCTGTATTGTGGCCTTCATTAGAGGGTTCGGAAGATCCCTCGAAACGGCTCCGTTTCGTCAATGGGGAATTGCATATTAAACCGGACACCAAACCATCATCGGCGGTGGGAGACTTTCAAATACAGGTGCGTTTTTTGTGCCCTCGAAACGCCCTGCATTTAAGATGAAGTCGCAGTATTTGGTCGTCTTATTTCCCTTCGACGCGGTGGGATTTGACCCCGTGGATAGTCATCCACTTATAGAGCAACCCGTGGAGATGACAACGCTTTATGGTTCGGGACCCCGTCCTAAAAGATTTGCGCCGCCTGGTTATGAATCGGAGACTCGTGGGCCCGCTCGGGATACATACCTTTTGTCAGGAATGATACCAGTTCATTAACAGACAACCTTCCAATAATCTTGTAAAACCTTTTGGATGCAAAATAAACCAGAGTCTATAATTAGCGCCGAGTGATTTGATGCGATCATTTATATGGCCAGTTGACCTTATGGCGTGGTCACAAGTGCGCTTCCTTCGCCCTTCCTTCCATGACCACCACTGTTGAACCTGTGGCGCTACCACCATTGTACGACGGTGGACCCCTCGACTGGGACAGCGGCCAAGAGTCTATTCCCCAAGTCTCCGATCTCCCAGTTTACACCCCAAGCCAACGATCAATTTCCAGTGCCCGAGCAGTTGTGAGGCAGGAACCTAAGGAGTTCTCCTATGAGCTGAAGAGAAATGGAAAGCTATTTGCTGTTCTAACCATGATCAGCGACGCTGCGTATTCTAGACACATGGCAACTTTCTTCGAGGGGACACCGTTGAAAGGGAGAGTGCGCCTTGCGCTAGATAAACCTGATACAATTTTATCAGTAGTTGTGTTGGTAAGTGCCCGCCTTCCGGAGTCGGCGAGAAAAAACCGTTCATTCTATCACTTTTGTTTTAGGTTCGTGGTCAATTTATCACAGGTGCGAGCGAGGGCGAACAATTGACATTCATGGACATTTCTAAAACCCTCTGGTCGAAATCCGAGGGCGATCCGAGGAATCATGATGTCAATTCTCATGATGGGAGTTCCTCATCCGGGGCGACCCCCACATTACCCAAATTCAATGGGAAGCTACAAGGGGACTACACATGGAATTTCTCGATAGACTTCCCAAAAGAAGTGCTGATACCTTGCGGTAACCGGAATGAACCCAAAGTGTTTACCTTGCCTGAGACGTTTAATGAGCGACACACTCGGGCAAGCATCATATACGAAGTTTCCGTCCGATTCATTCGAAACAAGTTACGGGCGGGTCACAGGTATATATGTGTTCACATAGACGTGTCTTTCATTCAAGTTTGTTCTTTAACTTCTCAGGATAGAAGCTAAGTTTGGATTTATACCAGTGACACGGCCTCCTCCTTTTCCACCTCTCCGCCGCCTTGCGTACCAAGAGGAATCTGCTTTACTGGGACCCACCAGCGATCCAGATGGGTGGCATTCCAAGGACTCGATTAGAATAAAGGCGAGAGCTTTGAATAATCGTCATGTCCATATCGACTGTACGGTGAGTTCATTTCTCGAATCAAATACAAATCCACTATCTCACTTAATCAAAAAAACCTGCGTGGTGAATAAATCAAGCTCTTCTTGGCTAAACCGGTCAGTATCTTCGCATCCTCCTATATTCCATTTCATGATGATTCATTGGCACTTTCTGTACAGCTGTCTTACACCAGAGGTTCCGTTATTCCAATCTTCCTTCGTTTGAATGGAGATGACCAACAAGCGTTGGATTTGTTGTCATCTCCCAAAGCGATTGTAGTCCGCCTCCGACGTCGTATCAAATACCACCATAAATCGGTGGAGTCTCTTGCATGGCGGGATTCCATTGACCATTCCCAGCTTGCAGTGTGGTGGCCCTCTGCTGAGCAAACCGACCAACGAGGCGTGCGATATGTGAATGGAGAATTGCACCTGCGAGTTGACATCAAACCCACTTCCGCAATGGCGAGCTTTAGGATAGAGGTATGGAATATATATCCTTCGCATTTTTTGTTGAGCTATTGGCCCATTGTTTCTGCAGTACTCCGTCGTGCTTTTCTCGTTCGACTCTCCCGGGATAGATTCGGGAAATGCAGAAACGCTCCTTGAACAGCCTGTGGATATCGTGACGGCGTTTGCGCCTGGTCCTCGAGCTAGAATGTATGCTCCTCCTGGATACGAATCTGAAATACCAGTCCAAGAGGTTGCTAATGTCCGCTCTTTGGCCGACCTTGGTTTCTTTTGATCCTGGACCACCTGGACCTTTGAGTCTCATCGGCATAAACCTCCAGGGTTGGCATCACATGACTCCTGCTCGTCGTCCATGTTATATTCCTCTACATAATCTTTCCCAGCCTTTTCGGACCTGTAATATTAATTCCTGTAATGACCTCTGGCATCTTGATCCTTCAAGCCCCTGTCAGACAACCCATTGACTTGTCCTGTATTTACCAAAACAAGCAAAGAGGAAACCGCGGCCGCCATTTACATACTAAGTAACCACATAGAGACTCGCGCCCGTTAAGTATCCTGCAGTCACGGCTTATAAGGTAAATCAAAAATCAAATAAGCCGAACGAGCAAGGACAGGGATCAAACTGATTGCCAGCCTTTAGTGTACCCCAAGAAGTTCCCTTCTACTACCTGTTTCTCGTTCGGGGGGAGGTTTTCTCTCGTGCCCCTGATAGATCTGCTCTTGTGTCATGTGGGGCGTGTAACATCTATGGGCATAAATTCTATTTATGGAAATCACGTCGTGAGCTTTCACTTAAATTCTCGACCTTGCTACCAAATTCACGCACCTAGCTCAAATCTCCGAGCCGATACCACTCCACTTAGCCGATCCCACTCCACTTGAACATCAACTTGGCCACGATAACCTGCTCCTGAGATTCGAGAGTGAGCGATTTGCGACGGGCCGTGGAACGTTCACCTCGTAAACTAGCTTACATCTGCATGCCCCGAGCTCAGCGGCATTCCGGTCCCATGAATTATAAGGCACCCTCATGTCGCTGTCAGTCGGGTTAATCTCCCACTGGCAGTAGCCGGAATTGCTCTCTGATATACTTATATATCATTATAAATTTAACTATGTAACAGTCTGACTTTCCGTCTCCAACTTGCCGCTCGATCTTAAACTCTCTGGCAACCTTTTGGCTACTATGTCGACGACTAAAAATGAACTTCCTGCTTATTCCGACAATCATGTTCTCGACGATCACGAAGATCTGGACATTGACGAACACCTTCCACGCTACGAGGAGAGCCAACAGACTGTGAAATCAATCAAAACGAAGGATTTTCTCTCCACGATAGACAATAGGGGTAAACCATGGGCTCTACTCACCCTGACTGCCAACGAACCTCTCTCCAAGAATATTCCAACCTTCGTCGAGGGCTCTCCCGTCAAGGGTACAGTGAAACTCAGTTTGGATCGCCCAGAATACATCTATTCCGTGTATATCTCGGTTTGTCTTTTACAGTCTTCTCGAGGCCAACTCACTTACGAATGCCATTGATAAATTTTTTTGTTTAGATCAAAGGAGACTATCTCAATGGCTACGCATATCGGGGCGAAAACTTCACCTTTCTTGACATCACCCACACTCTTTGGTCACCGACATATGGACAACCTTTCAATGTCACTGACACTAAGTACAGCTCTTCAACCCCGCTTCCCCCAGGAAATAACAATCCGACTCTTTTCAATGGCCCGCTCAGAGGAGAATTCAGTTGGCCTTTTGCCGTAAACCTTCCTAAAACGGTGGTGGCTCCCCTCCACTTCGGACACCGCGAAATGGGTACATTTCAGCTCCCACATACGTTCACCACTCCTGGCATTCGAGCCACAGTCGTCTACACTGTGACTCTCACGCTCAAGAGGCATGGGATTCTGAGCGTGGATGATACGTACGTTTTCCGAAATTATCTGCTATGAAGCTGACCGGGTTTCATTCCCAGGCTCAAGACAACATTTGGCTATATTCCCATAATTCGGCCCCCTCCTTTTCCAATCCCCAGGCAACTTGCATACCAGGAAGGCACTCCACTGTTAAGCCCAACATCTGATCCAGATGGATGGCATTCCTTGCCCCCGCTCGAACTGAAGGCAAATTTTTTCAAATCTCGTGAAGCTCACGTTAAATGCACCGTATGTTATCGCTCATCCTTTTGCAGTCCGCCCTTTCTGAAATACATTTCTATGGAAGCTCTCCTTGGGAAAACCAGTTAGTATATTCATCACGGGGTTCCTCGACCGAATATTCACCATTTCCCCTTTCAAAGCTTTCTTATACCCGTGGGACGGTCGTTCCACTCTTCCTGCGTTTGGAATCTGAAGACGAACAGGGACTGGAATTATTGGCATCTCCGAAAGCAATTATGGCCCGGGTGAGACGACGCATTAGGGATCATGTCCACCCAAGTAATCACTTTGAACACTCCGGCTGGCGTGACTCGCTCGATCACTCTCAGCGTGCGGTCTGGTGGCCATCCGACCCAAAGGGGGACTCTGGAAGGCTCCGGAGTCTGCAAGGTGAGATACATCTGAAGCCTGGAATGCGCCCCACCACAGCTCTCGGAGCTTTCAGGATAGAAGTATGGATTCCAATTTTACCTCATGTTAATTTAACTGATGTGTTTAATCTCTTCAGTACTCTATTGTGTTATTCAACTTTGAAGCCGCTGGTGTCGACTTTCCGGACAGCCAAATCCTCCAAGAGCAACCGATAGAAATTGCCACTGCCTTTGCTCCAGGTCCACGTCCCAAGGCCCACACACCGGCAGTGTATGAACCGGATACAAAGATTGCCCCCCAATCCAAAGAGTTTTCCATTGGATTTTACTGATGGTTTCAATTTCCCTGACGCCACTCGAACACGAAAAATATACGGATTGACCAAGTTTTTTAGATGTGGCTGCTACTAGGTCAACAGCCCTTGTATCTTTGTTTTTACTGTCTATTTGATTCCATCTCTGAGTTGTATAAGGGGGCTTGATTCTTGAACTTACGGCGCTTACTAATTATGTAAGCAGATGTGATAGGCGCGCGGCGTTCGTGAGGATTCCGTGTCGTTGGCAAGCCCAAAGGCTGTATTTCAACTTGGAGATCCAGGATAGTCATGGCCAAAAATTAACGGCAAGATATTAATGTTCAACACGGGTTCCATGAATACGAACAACTCGGAGATTCCTTCCCGGACGTGACACAGTGCGTCTATCAATTCATATGAATCTTAAAGTTAGTGGTCGTTTCATTTTTTCCCCGAGAACCATACCAGAAGGGGTTGAAAAAAAAAGAAGTTTCACAACCCACGGTCAACCATATCGCATAGCCTCCTGCTCCCAACAGGCTGCGCCGGGGGCCGAACGCAGATCCCTACTCGTGGTCTCCCTTTTGCGCTGGTCATGTCCATGTCCCTTTAATACACCCTGTGACCCAGTGCGAAACGTGAGTCGACCAACTGATCACCTGGAGCTCACATTGTGTGTCGGAACCTCCGAGTCCGGAACCTCCGAGTCTCGAACCCTGACTCGCAGAGAGGCCAATTCAGCCTTCTGAGTCGGTTGTTGATGGAGTTCGCGTGTGCTACTGCGGTCTAATTTCTTTCAATCATCATCAGAGCGAATGAACTTTATTAAATAGAAGAGCAATCCAGGGAGTCCTTTGCCCACACCGAAGTTGTAGATATGGAAGGCCGTAAGTACACCATTTGTTTATCGTCTCTATGCAATCGGTGTCGTCAGCCTGATCACGAAACGACCCGAAGTTCCGAGAGTAAGTGAAATAGGTTCTTTCAAGTTAAGGATCATTCTTCGTGTCGAACAAACTTGTAATGGGAGGCGTCCGATATCAACCCCGGGTCCTGGCCTTAACTCACTCCCACTCCTTTTTCCATGCGAACCTTAGATTATAAGTCAGCGGAATCCCGCCCCTTGAAGCCACATTGAATTCATTTACATAAATGGATAATTACAAAACGTTGTGTTCGACCTTATACCACCACCCCGTGATCCTTCATGTACATTTTTCTGCGGTTAGGTTGTAAGCAACGACGATCTGTGCCAGTCACAAGCAACGGATGACAAAAGTGCAGTGAAACTGGTACTCGGCACTCTTAGCGCCTACGAATCATGATCCCGGACATCTTACGTTGAGTAAGTTATTCAGAAAAGTACCCTCAAATCATGGGAGGAAGAGCGTTTCAACGCCCTCAGGAATCTTTTGGCCTCGGGATGCACGGGATCGGGACCATCGGGTTGTCAGCCTGATTGAATCATCTGCAGTCAGTGTTGACGGCGATATTGACGCATGGTTGAAGCCACTCATGACAAGGGGGAAACCAAGCACTTCTTCCAACGAAAGTCTGAGCCCCACCAGGAGGCAACCATCTCGAGAACGTGCGTCGCTTGCAGATCGAGCTTCCTCTCAGCCTCGAAAAAACCTTCCTCTAAGCAATGGTTCCAGGAAAATTGAGGCTCAATATTCCTCGTACGCAAGCTGTGGCTGCTCTTCAGAGCATCCGTTGCGAGCTAAGGTCCGAATATTGGGTGTGCAACTTGTCGAGGTTCATGTAACAAAAGGTGTAAGTGTCCGATTTCGAAGGATACTTGAATTTCCAATTCTTGCCATGCTGCAAGAACGGACCGCAAGTAGCGCTTCACGTGGTTGGCAGACGCGTCGTCACGGTTGTGGGGTAAGGCTCCAACACACGGCCGTCGGCAACCGGGCCCCGGCATCGGCCCACTCGTCCTCCAGCCTTCCTGCAGCAAACCGTGATATAGAAGGCTGTATATGGTTGGTTATACGGTTTGTATACGTATACAATATGGTTGGAGCCTTATCACAGTGTGGGCCAACTCTGAAGTTCGTCAGCGCCCACGGATGTCACTCGTCTTATTTCAAGCCCGTCGTACCTCATGCTCTTGTGCAGAGTATACGCATACCACCCGTCAATTCTGCTGATTGTGAATCCAGGTGAATTCTGACAACTCATGGGTATCAATGCAAAATGTAGCTGCACCGACAAGACTCGGCGGTGGGTGAACCAGTGGTGAAACGACAGAACATCTCTTCTCATCGTCACGTCGTCGAACTAGAGTCAGGTTAACGCTATGGTGGAACGAAGCCTGGAACCGGATACCGCAAGGTGTTAGTATTGGATGCGAGAATCCACATGGTATGTCGTTCTCGAGCCCTCGATTTTCCAATATGCCATTCGTAATTCAAAGCAACCACGTCGAACGAAGAAGAGGCGTCTAACTTAAAATATCAATCGAGGCTCTGAAATTTCGCACTTCTCATCTTTGGGCCCCAGGCTCTCTACGCCACTTAAAGGGAGCTCGACGCCACTATGTCGTCCGTGAACCCTCCTTCAATACACCCGCCCACACCACCAAGTGTTCCTATCGACGGCGCCAACGGTCACGGCACAAACTTAGCAAATTTCAAGGCCCACGATCTTCCCAACCATCTCTCGAATGGACGCAAGGAAACTGTGCCTCGACCGTCCGTCAGGTCAGAGCCAAAGGAGTTCGATACCAAGGTAGAGAAGAAGGGTAGAGCAATCGTGACTATGACTCTGGTTTCGGAGGCAGCGTACTCGAGGACTATTATGCCAACCTCTTTGGAAAGAGCCCCAGTCAAGGAGAGGGTGCGCCTGAGTCTGGACCAACCTAATATGATCCATTCTGTCGTAATTGCTGTGAGTGCATATTCATTCCTCGAGATGCAACTTTTTTCTTACAGCAATTTGCTACGTGATCGTTGTAGGTCCAGGGACGCTTCATGATTGGTATTAATCCGTGAAGAACAACTAACGTTTATGATATCTTATGGACCCAATCCGATGGAGTACCGAAGAATGCGAGAGCGAGCGATTCTCCTCCTTCCCAAGGTGGAGGCAAATTTACAGGAAAGCTTAAAGGGAATACATCTGGCCTTTCTCTATTGACCTTCCAAAGGAGGTGATGTTGCCATCTGGTGTTGGTTCGAACAAAGTGGAGCCGTTCGCCCCGCCTCAAACTTTCAATGAGAGAAAGACCCTGGCAAGCATCAATTATGAGATGTCTATTAGGGTTACGCGGGGGGGGATGGAAGGCTGATCATAGGTGCGCTCACTGGACATATTGTTCGGATTTCTATTATTCTGATTCCGATATTTATCGAAGGATGATGTCACAATTTGGCTACATTCCATTGACGCGGCCGCCTCCATTTCCACCAATGAGATTACTTGCGTACCCGAAGGAACTGCCTTGGTGGGCCCCATGGTCTATATCGAAGGTTGGCATTCCAATCGACCTGCAAAGATCGTCGAAACACTGTTTAAGGATCAAGTTGCCATTATTTTGTGCAGTGCGTAATCCGAGTTCTCTTTCCTTATCCAGTGGCTAACCATGGGTCTCGACGGAAGCTCTGCATGGCGAAACTTGTCATCACTCTTGGAATTTCCATGATTTTCTCCAGAATCTAATTCTTTCTTGTCATGTAGCTGTCGTATATGGTCACTCATCCCCCTTTGTCTACGACTTGAGGGCGATGATCGGCAAGCCCTCGACATGCTCTCCTCCCTGAAACTTAAAGGCATTCTGGTTCGTCCAAGACGACATGTTAAATATCAATTTCTGGGAACGACCGGGGCGTCAGAAAACACCATCGAAGATTCTTCGCCTACTGTGTGGTAGGCTGGCAGGCACGAAGGAGATTTCGCCGACGTCCGAACACATCAGGCATGTTAATGGGGAACTACACCTCAAGGTCGACCTCAAGCCGTCCTCTCCGGTGTCGCATTTTCGAGTCGAAGTAAGGGACTTCCTTTCGGCGTACATCAAGCTAATCACGGACACTGACTAATTACTCCTTTTCGGCCCGTTGTCTGGCACTTCACTATGATGTGAACTTATCCCTCTCCTTTAACTCGGTTGGTTTTCGTGGTTTTGACCTCGGCAGTACTCTGTGGTTCTTTTTCCTTTCGAAACTCCTGGATTCGAGCCCACCAAGGAGCGAGCTCAAGCAACAGGAGAAGCAATTATGGAACAACCAGTGCAGATCGTAACTTCGTTTGCACCATGGCCACGCCCGTTGAAATCAGCGCCTCCAAGGTATGAACATGCAGGCGCAAAACGCGATATCGATGTCCGAGAAGGATGCCTTGTATGAATTCTCCTGGGGGATCTATCCCCGGGCTGTTGGGGGCATGCATATTGTAGGTATGTGATGAACGATCTTCAGGGAGTCAGACACTAAGCACAGGGTTACTGAGGATAAATGAATGGGCCGGAAAGGTTTAGGATCGCGCTGTGAGTCACGAGGTGCTCCTATGACTGGCACTCATTTTCTTTCTTTCTCACCATTGATATGGAAGAATTGCGAACTTGGCCTCGTGGTTCGATAGGCACACAGCGGGAGTGAAATTCCGTCTGTTGGTGTTCTTTTCGTTATGGAGAGGGCTCCATCTTTACATATATTCGACAATAGTAGAGAAAACCGTGCAGAGTACGAGGCTATGTGCATCGATTATCGCTGTGAGAACCGGTGAGGCATTTCGAAGCCTACAAATTACTGTGATCTGAAAATTGACTGGGAGTTTGTGAGGGTAACTGCTGGAAGATCAAACCTTGAAGCAGTCACTGACAATTGGGTCCACTACCATGAAGTGATGGAGGGCGGCATCGAACGGGCCGCGATCTTTGCTGCCCTTTGCCGTGAATTCTATGAACCCATATTGAGCAGGTGGGATCCCGAGGTATGGAAAGTGGGTTTTAGAGTCACTGATAGATGCACTGAGATGCGCAGACAATTGTGTTTTTTGACGTCGCATGGAATGGACAGCGTTATTGTACGGCGTGGGAATAAGGGGACCCTTATTATCTAATAGAAGTAATCGACGGTCCTTTTTGGGGCCTTGTTCTTGAAATGGTTGGATTGGTGCAATTCGTTTCCCAGCTGCCCACAATAAGACTATAGTTTGTCATTACGCCTTTTGCTATACCTGCTCCTCAGCCTATTTAGACAACTGTCCAATGATTCCCATATCTTTACCCTCCCCATGGACGCGTCGTCCCCGCCCCGCTACAGGAGATTCTCCGTTAGACCTGGTCCGGCACCATCCTCTGGCTCTGAGCTCCCCCCATATACCCGTCGTAATACCCTTACTCAGCCCATTAACCTCCGTCGTGAGCCGACAGAGCACGTCTTCCAAGTTGCAGATGGAAAGTCGAAGCCTTGGATCACGCTTAGGGTCTTTAGCAGCGCAAAGTCTTCGAGGTCGCTGCCCACATTCTTTGAGAAGGAAAATATTACTGGTCGGCTCGAACTCGATGCCGAGAGGGGGGATTCGATCCAGGCGATTACGGCAATGGTATGTCTCCAGTTTTTTCTTCTTTCAGCTTGAATTTCATAGGATGACCAAAGGTGACTGGTCGTATCATCACTGGTTCAAACATAGGCGACTCCTTCGTCTTCCTGAACCAAATCCAGCCCATCTGGTCAAAATCTCCCGACGCACCGCGGGTGCCTTCCCCTTCAGAAGGTGCATCAAGCAATAAGCTGCTGGGACATTGTGTCTGGCCGCTTTCAATAGCGCTCGCCAGAACTGCCTCAGTTCCCGGCGGGTCGGGGGAGATGCGCTCTTTCCGACTTCCTGAGACATTCTTGGAGCGCCAGACGCGAGTCAGCGTCCAGTATGACCTAACAATTGTCATTTCAAGGGGAAAGCTAAGATCTGACAATAGGTAAACGGAATCTATTCTTGGAATGTGAACTGGAATTCATTTCCGCCTTGTTAATTTTCGTAGGATTACAACTGCGTTTGGATATGTGCCAAGTACAAGGCCAGATCCTCCTTCATTGCTCAGGCAAATTGCGTATCAGCAGTTCCTACCGCTTCCTGGACCGACCTCAGACCCAGACGGTTGGAAATCTCTCCGCCCCGTGGCCATTCGAGGGACGATATTTAACACGCAACGTGTTGAAGCCAAGTGCACAGTAAGCATAATCTACCCAAAACTGGTCTAGTTCTTAGTCAACTAACGGAGAAAATCTTTTCATTCGTTTCATCCAGCTGTCACTTGCTAGACCAGTATGTATCTCCCCCTGATAGAACGAAAGAATGATCATCTGACGGTATCTTTTCCCTCAGTTATGCTACGCGAGAGGAACTGTCTTGCCCTGCTCCCTGACACTCGAATCGCGTGAATCACGGGTTCTGGACCTGCTTTCGAATTCGAACGCTATTGTTCTTTCCTTGAGGCGACGTGTCAGATTCTACAACAAACCTTTCTCATCGCGGCAAGACGTTGCTTGGAACGAAAGCGTGGAAGATATGGGCAAGGCCGTCTGGTGGCCGTCAACAGACGCCCGTAGCGGTGCCGATATTCGCCATCTCGAGGGAGAAATCAAGCTCGCAAAAGACCTTAGGCCGACGTCCGAAATGGCTCATTTCAGCATATCTGTGAGAAATCCTCCATCCATATTATTCTTGTGCTTGGAGCGAAGGGTTGAAGACTACAGGAACTGACTTATTCCCTTCTCCTTCTTAGTATGCTGTGGTCTTGTGCCCTTTCACTGCCGCGGGTTTCTCGTCTGATTCCGCAGCCCTGCTTTCGGAGCCGGTGGATATCGCCACCATGCACGCCAAGGGCCCCCGAACGAACGCTTATGCGCCCCCTGCCTACGATCCTTCATCACGACGTAGTGATGGTCCTCACCTCCAATCCCTGGAGTCTGTGGGCGGATTTTCTCTATGATTCAACCTCCTCCCCAACAATCCACTGCCACCACACCTCCCTTGTACGATTCACGAACTTGAAGAAGAAAATATACCACGCCCTCAAACACGAAACAACGACCGGATTCGTTTATTACGCCAGATCTTCTTGTCCGCCTTAACACCTCTTGCCTGATTTTACGTCTTATCGCCACGTCGTTGCTTTCGCAATATGCTCGATCTTGATCCAGCACTTCGTTGTCTGTACTCACTAATTTGTTTATCGTCCTGATTCTGGTAGTAATCCCTACGCTAGTCCGTATGTTTACTGCCAGACGAGATTCCCACCTCACACTTGTAGCATTATTATCCTGGGCAGACTCTTGACGATGTCTCAACAGACACTGAACGTTCCACGTCCCATGTATATTTGTACCACATACCCATTCGACTATACCCCCGCAAAACCACACCGCACCCTTATACCGTAGACAATACAACCTCTAATCATTTGACTTTGCACCACAACGGCGATATCTGCCAGTACTTGTCATTTTGGATAAGTCCTATTGTCCAACTCGGCATCATGATCCATTTCCGGAGTCTAAGCCGAACGGAAGGCGAAAGATCTCACAGTCAAATGGGAATGGCCGAACTTGCCCAAAGCCAAGGACTGTCAGACAGAAATATCTTCCGCGAGTCAAGAAGACATGACGTCTGGCAGTGACAACTACATGATCAAAAAAACACATGGTGCTGCGAGGTGCACCATGTGCAACACATTCCATTTCGAGAGCGTAAAGATAACTATCTCGTGTTGAGAGTGCCTTTGACTGACATTTCCCAGGTACATTGCATACTCGTTTTTCGAGCTATCGCACAATAAGCTTGCAGGCATCGTAAGATACGGAAGTGCCACCACCGCAGTCTAGCCTTTCGAGTTTAGGGGCCATTTCAATACCCTCCATCCTTCCCAGTCGATGGCGACAGGGATTACAAAGACTCAGGGTCAGGTTCGTGATGAACCTGACGCCCTCCCCAGTTATGCACACGTGCGCGAACAGCAGCAACAATCTACACCAGTGGGAGCGGCAAGTGGGAGCGGGGAGCACCAGCGCTCGCTAGAGACGGCGAAGGGCAAAAAATGGCTCACCCTATTCGTTAAGAGTCGCGCGAACAACAGCTCCTTACCTGTATTCTTGGAAGGCGATATCGTTTCGGGGCGGGTGGAACTTGACCTGGACAAGGCGGAGAGTAGCAAGGGGGTGACGGTGATTGTAAGTCTTTCTTTCCCGGTTTTACGCACTACCTAGCCTGGATACCTCAACCGGGCCTACGACTCGATCCTGATGAGTCGGACTTGTCCATATGGATCATGGAATTCGGCATACGATGACGCCTGAGGATCATCATCGTCCGTTCGGTGATAATAAATTAACAATGTATTAATATCCCGAAAATGTAGATCCAAGGAGGGACGACCTTTGTGGGCCAGGAAGAAGAAGTCTTCCTGACGGAGGAGCAAACTTTGTGGGCGCCTTCTGGGAAGGAGTCCAAATTATCTGGAAAACATTCCTGGCTGTTCAAGTTCGTACTTCCGAAGGAGGTGACGGTGGAGGAATCGGAGACGAAGAAAGGGTCGTTTCGCCTGCCCCCAAGCTGGACCGAGAGAGCAAGTCCAGCATATATCGATTACAAAATCATCGTCACTTTGAAGCGGGGTTTTATGAGGGTCAACCAAACGTACGTTTGTTCCTTCCCTCACGTTGTATCCGCAGCTTCACAGATAGTTGTGCATTTCAGAGTAGTGACCAATTTCGGATATCACCCAAACACTTTGCCTGATCCGCCTTCGCCTTTAAGGCGCTTGGCATATTCAGAAGGAAGTCCTCTCGTCGGCCCCGAGGGTGATCCGGAGGGCTGGAAGGTATTGCTGCCAGTGAAGATCAGAGGAACATTGTTCGGTACGAAAGAAGTCGAAGTAGATTGCACCGTGCGTCTTCTTGAAGTTTTTAAATATGCACCCAACTGAATGAACATACCTAGCTCGCAGTGGCGACTCCGGTGAGTCGAATAAAGGCTGGCCATATCCGTTTCTGAGCTTGTTCGAAGCTTTCATATGCCGTGGGCTCTCCGATCCCGCTCATGATTACATTTACTGGCCAGGACCCACACGCGCTGGACGTTTTGACCAAGCCAGGCGCTATCCAGCTGAAATTAAGGAGGTCAATGGCGACAGGGTCAGAAGCGACTGACGACAATGGCGTAAGGCGAACTGATAATTACTTTCAAGAGGAGTCTGGAATGGCGTACTTCTGGCCTTCTAAAGAAGGTGCCATGGAGGTCAACAAAAGGGTACTGCAGGGCGAGTTGGAGGTAGTGAAGGCACTCAAGCCGAGCTTCAAATTCCCAAAATTCGCAGTCCGCGTGAGGGTTCAATTCTCTTGTCGCTCGTTTTTCATGCGCGCTGATTTAAAAAATCTGACCTTAAAGTATTCACTTGATCTCCTGCCATTCGTAGCTCCAGGTTTCGTACCTGCAGGTATTACGCCGAATGAAGATCCAGGGAAGAAGACAGTCTTCTTAACGGAATGGGTGGTCATAACTACAAAGCAAATACCTGGGTTGGTGCCGCACTCTTACGCCCCTCCTGGATACGAGAAGCCTCAACGGGTGGACTATAACAAGTCCCTCGGTTTATTGGAGAACGGAAACCAGAGGTTCCTCGGCCATAGTCACGGTTATGCTCGATAAGCACAATAACTTTGTTCTAAATTTCCGGGTCCTTACATGACCTATGTATATGCGAGTTAACTATTTAATGAATTGCCTTTTGAAAAAAAAAAAAAAAAAAAAAAAAAAAAAGGTTTTCTTGCTCACGTAGATTGCATGATGTCACCAGTCTTCACCGAGAGACAAAAATAGCAGATTTTCAAAAGTGTCGTCCCCTTTCCTTGTTGGGGAATCATAAGCGCCGACTCCCCCTAGTAGATCATCATCGAGTGGCGGGATCTTCCATTTGTATGACTCCGGTCGACGATGAGCCACAAACAAAAAGGTGGTATCGTCTGGGTCTGTGCCAAATGGTCCCCATTCACCTTCCCCTAATCCATCCTTGATCAAGACAGGGCTAAATTCGAACCAGAGCCCAAATGCTGACCAAAATGCGGATTCTTTCGTTAGGCTTCGGACTTTGTACGAAATAAAAATCGAGAGATTTTGGAGATTCGGTTCTTGTGCAAATAGAGGCGATGATAGATGAAGGAGCGAACGTAGAAGAGGCCCTAAGAGTTCCGGAAAATAGACCTAATGATTTTTCAGGAATTAAGAAGCGGTGGTTGGTTTGGAATACCTACCAGGTCGCTACACACTATATGTGTTAGAGGGCCGATGGATGTTGGGTGGCCCGGTAATTCGAAGAACAGGGAAGCTAGAGCGACCGTGTCCTCAGAATTACCCCAGGAAAGAGATTTCACAGTGATTAAAGGTATTTCTGGATGGTCTACGTCCGCGCACGTGTTTATTTTTTGCAAGTTCGCCTCGAGTAAAGGGCAAACCTATCGCAATAATTTAATACCTGCTTTGGTGCGATCCGGATTGACAGCCTACCTCAGGAAGGTCCGTTACAATTAGATTGTCACAACCCGATTTGAGACGTCGGGCGATGGAAGACGCGACCAAACCAGAGCCCGAGCCCAGCTCGATGACCGTGAGTTTCTCAGTACTCCTCGACGCGTCGATAAATGGTGGATCAAACGCGATGTTGTGTGGTGGATCGACATATAAATTCATCGCGTATGCGGCTTCCCTGAAGACGAAATCGATGCAGCATTCAACTTGTTTATGTCGCTTCAAGAATTACCAAACCCTGCCTGCAATTCCATATTGGAGGATTGCGAGTTCTTGAGCAAGAGATCCAAATGCCGAGTTGTCAATATGATTGCAATAAAGACCCTGGGATGGTTTAGATGGGTGAATGTCCAGGTTCAGTGGAAAGTTTGGATTACTGGTGGCCGACATGGGATGAGAGCATTAATTGTTCGTATTTGGAACGCGAGGTGAAGGCATATTTCACGTGTCCTCCGATTACCGTCATCTCGGATGTGGAGAGGCCCGGTCCTAGGTATCCCCACAACCGGGGCCTCCTCTTAACACTAACGGCTTCTTCTTCCTTTACCACACCAGCGCACCTCCGATGCCCGTCCAGTCAAAACCAGTTCAGCAACTCACGCCATTCGGTGCAGCTTTGGCTGGAGCTCTCGGTGGGTGCTTCAGCACTGCGTATGTCCTCTCTATTACTCGCGTGTGATCAACAGCTTACGAGCCAACTTCCAGAGTGGTGTATCCTTTAGATGTGTATGTTTTCGGAATGCTATAGTATTTTATAGATTTCTGATTCAGCCTTCGTGTCTAAAGTGCGAAGACTCGTATCCAGGCGCTCCCAGCCGACTCAAAAGGCAAAGGAAAAGCTGGGCTCTCGATGTCGACCTTGATTTTACGGATATTCAAACATGAGGGCATTTTCGGATTGTATCGCGGGTTCTGGGCGACCATGCTGAATACATTCTCCATGCGTATGTGGATTCCTTGCCATTATTCACTAACAAACATTTACCACCGCGGTTACTTCTCAATATCTTCCAGAATACGCCTATTTCTTCTTCTACTCCTGGGTCAGGTCATCTTATATCAAGCGATTGACAAAGAAACTCCCTCCTGGGTCCAAAATTCCTGCTCTATCAACAGCCGCTGAGCTTATGCTCGGCGCTGTGGCGGGTGCGCTTGCCCAAATTTTCACAATCCCCGTTTCCGTCATCGCGACTCGCCAACAAGTGGGGCGTCCTGAAGACAACTCGGGTACATCTGGAGATGAGACCCCTGTGGATGACTCCTTCATGGGCGTTGCGCGTGAAATTATCGAGGAGGAAGGTATTACCGGTCTATGGTTGGGTTTGAAGCCGGGGTTGGTGTTGACTGTCAACCCTGCGAT
>Ga0307517_10004186_pt1 | contig 22256 bp, 12 predicted proteins | sample 23_EM_MG_FD_194515 | JGI IMG/M metagenome (GOLD analysis project Ga0307517, IMG submission 194515) | Populus trichocarpa ectomycorrhiza microbial communities from riparian zone in the Pacific Northwest, United States - 23_EM | ecosystem: Host-associated > Plants > Roots > Unclassified | place... | reverse complement strand
AAAATTATTATAAGATTTATTTTAGAATTAAATTAGCATGAAAATTAACACTAGTATTTTGAATTTCAGATTTCATATTAATGTATAAAAACACTTCTTGTATGATTGGTAATGCGATATAGAGTATTTGTATAAAATTTATTTAGTTAAAAATATATTAAAATAATTTTTTTATTTTTAATATCAAAATAAAAAAAAATAAAAATATTCATTTAATATTTTTATAGAAAAATCAAAAAACATATGTAGATCAAGATATTTAATCTCATAACATGAAACATTTATCCGGTTGTATTTATTGAATATATTTATTAAAATTATTTTTTTATTCAATCAAATAATAATAAAAATAGATACATATATGAAATTGATGGAATAAAAGAAATGAAAAAACAATTATGTAATGCTGTATATATTAGAAAAAAAAATTTATTTTTAAAAATAAAGTTTATCCATATAGAACATAAAAAATTATACATGAATCAGAACAGTATCTTCAAAAAAATACATTCAAAATAATTTCTTTAAAAAAACTCTCTTAAAAAAATCAAAATAAGCAAAATAAACAATCATATAGAAGACATATTAATTGAAACATAAATTAAAAAATATTTTAAAAGAAGACTTATTAAAAGAAGGTATCAATTAAATAAAAACCAACATTATAAGAAAAAAACAATTATAGGTCAGGTGCCGCAAGCGCGTTTCAAGAAATAAAAAAAAAACAAACGATTCGAGTTATAACCCTGATCAGGTTTAATAAATTGATTTTATTTTAATTAGATGATAAAAAAAAAAGACAACGATAGTAAGCAAATATTTTTTAAGAAAATCATAATAACTTGAGAAAAAAACCATTGAAAGTACAAAACTAAATAAAAATGGACAAAAACTCGAGTCAACCTGAGGTAGCGTGATACATATGTAATTTGGGTAATAAGATGCGGGACAAACCAAGTTAACTCGCAAAAATCATGGCATAAGTCATGATATTGGAATAGCTCGATATAAAAGAAACTAAAGAAAATCATAAAGTCAATCTTTAAAAACAAATAGGGTTAAATCGAAAGGAAAAATAACTTTACATGTAAAAAGAAATTAAAAAAATAGATGTAATAAAAAAAAGAATTTTACCTTCTGCTTTACATGCAAAATGAACGGAATGAATCTACTGGTGTGAGTGGTAATGGAACCGTAAATCTCTTTATTCTAATTCTCTGCATCGAATTGTGACCGTTGCATGAAATGCTTGGATGTTACATGCTAAATATAATCTACTCATACAACCCTTGACACGTATGGAGGTCTGAAATCCTTTCAGACCGCCACATCCTTTCAACTTGGAAGCTCTTTTTTTAGTTTTTTTTTTTTTTTTGCTTTTTTCTATGCCTCGTACCAAAAACCATGCAACCTATATGGTATAAATGAATTATTGGTTAATAAATAAAAAATAAAATTTTAACATTTTGATAAAAAAAATATTTATTTTGATTTCAATCTTACCTCGTTACGCTATAATTCTCTCAAACCCTTATGAAAACAGCGTTGTCAGCCCAATCCCAGTAAAAACTTTTCTTGCAATTCAAATTTGTTAGTTAATAAATTAACGAAATTAACATAAAAAATATTTAAGTTAATATTAACCTTAAACTTTCTGAACCATGCATCAATCATGGATTTCCATTCAAGATTTTTGGAAACCTGACTTCATTGAAACAATGACGCTTACATCAATGATTTCATCGCTAGTGTTATTATTCGGGCAATCTCAATATTTGTAAACCTAAAATTACATTCGTTAATTGAAATTAACTTTTTAGAAATTATTAATTGTTCTTTATATTTTTAGTAGTGCATGAAAAAAAAAACTTATATTGAGTGGTCAGGTTTCCACTAGGCAAGGTACTTCCTAGCAAATGAATTCTGCTCTAAAAAGACCCCTTCTCAGCGTAGCGACATTACACTCAATTAACCTGCGTCAAGGGAGATTGCATAAGCCTCAGGGGCCAGTTCATGATCTGCACCTAATGACTCATGGTCGTCAAAAGTGCTACTAGTTCTTCTAGCAGTGATCCTGTCTATACAACGCGCTAATGATTTTTCCCTAGTATCTACACAAATCAAAGGATTGAGATACCGTAAACCATTTCTATTTAAAAAAAAATGGCAACACCTCCCCTATATAGGAGAAGTTGATTTTATTTCCATTATTTCTATATTTCCAACATATTGATTTACCAGAAAACTGCATGTACTTAGTAATCAAACTAATAATTTGATTAACTATTTGTAGCAGTTAGGATTGACATTTAGATTTATTGTTGAAAATCACTCCGACTCTCCCAAGGTTTACTAATGTAAATCTAATGTTTCTAATTTCTTAAAAGTTTAAGTAACTATATAAAGGCACTTTCATTGTCTAATTTATCTGAATTATGAGTGGACATAACTAAATAAACAAAATTGTTAGAAATACATAAATTAGGATACACGGATATCTTATTTAATAAGAACTTCACATTACCAAACGTGGCCAACTTCCAAATCCATTTAACACAACCTTTTACATTATCTTAAAGATTATAAACAAATGCACAAACAGATCCATTTTCAATCCTAGCATCTCTTGAAACATCATCTGCATGCCCCTTCTATTCTACATTATCTATGTTCTCATTGTACTTAAAATCTTAGAAAGCAAGGCACAAAACACTCATTTTCCTATCCCTCATCTCTTACCTAGCTAAAAATAAGCACCACACACTATAAGTAGTCATAAACATGAATCCAAAAATCACACACAATAACCAATTTAAAGCAATCTCTATTTAAAACAAAACATAAAGAAAAACAACACAAATATTCATGAAACATCTTAGGCCATAAACAAAGACCTTATACAACAAGTTCACCTATCCAAAACTTCCATCAGAACAAAAAAATCCAACACAAAACAAAAATACAATTAAGTTCTGAAAATTAAAAAAAAAAGATGAAGAAGGACATTGACCTTGAAATTTTTTCCTTACTAGTGTAGAAGACCTTGCTGGAGTGTCTTTGGAATAACTTGAGAATGAAAAAAACAACTAATTAACTTAACAAAACTTGGCAAAAAAAAAAAACAATAGGAAGAAGGAGAGTTACTTGGTGTGGAGGATGTTTGGAGTGAGAATGGAGTGAGGAAGGAAGAGAATGAGAGAGAATAAGAAGAAAAAGAGATGGATGCAAAGACAGAAAAAGGATTTGCAGAGAAATGAAGATGCCCATTTGTTATGAAATTAGGAATTCTGGTCTTTTAATTTGGGGCTTTTTAATCGATGGATTTACTGACATATAGTTAAATATTAATATTTTTAACACGTTCGTCGGTGATTATGTTTGTAATCTTTAATTGAAAATTTCAATTTAGTTCAAAAATTTTAGAAACCCCCCTAAATATCACCGATGACTTTTTGGTCATCGGTGATTCCATTTATAATGAACAATAATGAACGGTGCATATGAGAAATGAACAATTCCAAACCTCTTGGGAATATACCGATAGATAATGTTCGTCAATGATTCTGTCTATAATGAATATTAATGAATAGTACATATGAGAAATGAATAGTGCCAAACCTTTCGGAAATATACCGATGGACATTATCCATCGACGATTCAATTTGTAATGAATATAATGAACAATTCCAATGAGAAATGAACAGTTCCAAACCTCTTGGGAATGTATTGACAACTATTATCCGTTAGTAATTCTATCGATATAAAACAATTTTTGTGTTCAGATTGTAATTGTATTCTTTATCTATCCATCATGCAAATAGTTAAAATTACAATACAGCAAAACACAATAACATTAATTCTATGTATAATAATAAAATCACAAAAAAAAATTGTTTCCTTGTCGTGTAATGATAAATTCAAGTCATTGTCATTACATTAAAGTTAATTTCATCGAGAAATATTAGAATTATAGATAATTTCATTACATATTCATGTTGTGCAAATTAATCAGAATTGTCTTATTCTTCATTGTCATCATCTTTATCTCTATCACATCTCTTACATTGATTTCATCACCATCATCATCTTCATTGACTTCTGTATGTCCGCTAGTTCTCAAACATCATTTAAATCCTTAAAGTCAACATCAATAAAAGTATTCTCAACGACGCGAAAATTTGAATTTTCTTCTAAGTCAGTAGATAAAACAACTCGATATGGATCAACTAACTTATCAAGTTGAAAGACATCATCTCTCATAGTTAGTTTATCATTACCATTCTAAACAACTTAAACATGACCTATGAGTTTGGTTTTCACTATAGATAACCAATCAACTATTGAATGATCATTTTTAAAGGAAGGAGTACATGTATAATAAACTTACTGGCATTACTTGAAGAAAATAAAGACATCATCGACATTACATAGTCTAGCCTTTATATTAATTTCTACCAAACCATGATGAAGATCTACTCTAATTCCCCAGTCAGTGGCATCATACAAATAGCATTTGAATAAAAAACTTTATTCTGCTTGTTGTGATATTACAGTTCAATTACCTCTTTTAACTTACCATAGTAGTTAACTTTGAACTCATTAGAAGTCAATTTCTTAACACAAACTCTTATGTTATATGTCTTTCTATCCTAACCATACTTTTTAGTATGAAAAACACGTATATTGATGAAATACATATTTTAGCACTTCACCTTTCTTTCAAGACCCGAACATAATAAATTCAAAGTAACATTAGCATTCTCCCAATTGATAAACCTGGTACGAGAATTACAACCATTAACAATTAATGAGAAATGTGTTACAAAATTAAGTATTCCGAGAGATAAGAATAATTAAACAATCCTTAAATGTATTCTGAACCACATGGAAAATTTTCCATCTTATAATCAAAAGATTTAAGATTTAGTTAGTTATGAGTTTTGGGATTTTAAATTTTATGATGTTTCCTACGAGAAATTATTCAATCTATTAGTTTATAATAGTATAAGTGATAAATTGTTCAAAAGTAATGACATGTTAATTATTATACTTACTAAGTCTCAATTTATCATAGTTAAATAACTTATAATTATATGCATGTTTGAGTTCAATTTTTATCAAGTATCTTCCCTTCACAACATTTTTGGTACAGGTTGTCTAGGATGAGAAAATATTGACAAGTTCTCATTCAAAGATACTTCCTCATCGTCATCATATCTTATAACGCGGTTGATTCTTGTTCTTAAGTGAGGCTCGAAATAGTATGAGATAAATATTGAGATCTCTTCAACAATTTAAGCCTCATATATTAAAGCTTTAACATGCACCTTGCTTTTTACTTTTCTTCTAAGGTTGAACAAGTATCTGCATGGAATTAAATGAATGTTTTGAATTTTAAAAAAAGACAATAGTAGAAATTTAATTACGATACATATGTAATCCCCAACCTTTCGAATGGATACATCCATCTATACTAGATTAAGCTTTCAACTTTTGCCTCAAACAATAAATGTATGAGTAAATGCTCTATTGAATTGAAGGAACGATGAAAGCAATATCATCTTAAGTTTGCAAATTGTCTAGATAATATTTGTTTAAAGCCTCTCCATGTGTTGTGTATATAACTTGTTGGAGCATATATCTTTAAAGAAGTGATCGATCTCTGTGAGTGCATCTTATATCTTATTTGACAATAAATCCTGGTAAGCTATTGGAATGAGTGTTTGCATAAACATGTGGCATTCATGACTCTTAATTCCATACAATTTACAATCCTTCAAATTCACCAATCTAGATATGTTTAAAGTATATCCATTAGGAAAATATAGACTCTTAAGCCAGTGGTAGATAAGTAATTATGCATTCTTATCTAAGACAAAGTTGGCTTTGGGCTTTTTTATCCGTAACCCATCATAAACCAACTCCATATTTTTATGATGACAAAATAAATGTATAATTATTATAGCCTTTATATTGTCATTTGTCTTTCCTTTCATGTCCATAATCGTGTTAAAAATATTTTCAAACATGTTATTTTCAATGTGCATGACATTAAGATTATGACAAAAGAGATTGGTCTTCCAATAAAAAAGCTCCCAGAAAATACTTTGTTTTACCCAATTATGGTTCACACCAAAACCAGGAAACTTATGTTTACCGGATTGAAAACACACAATGTCATTGTACAACGACACCACATCATATAATTCTTCACCACGGTAGCAGCAGTGCAACATCCCTTTTAACTCTACTAATAAAAAAGTCATTTATATTCTTTCTATACTTATGATCTGTTAGCAAGAACCGTTGGTGGCAATAAAAAAACATTTTACCATCATTTGTTAACGTGAAGGCTTTGTTATTTTTTATATAGTATGAAGATGTTAATTTTGCATGTGTGCTCCAACTAGAAACCATTTCATATGCAGGAAAATCATTGATAGTCCACATCAAAACCATTTTCATCTGAAAATTCTATTTCCTCGAGACATTATAAGTCAAAGTCTCGGATGACCATAAATGCTTCAACTCACCAATCAACGGTCAAAGATAAATATCTATATTCCAACCTGCACTATTAGAACTAGGTATGACCTAACTCATATACATCCTTGATGGCAAGTTGTAAACTGTAAGTATCACCGACTAACAATAATAAGAAGAAGTAAATGACTCAAATGGATTGAATTTGTATGTACATAACCCAAGACGTATATTCTTTGATTCGAATGAAAATTGAGGATGCACCTTATTAAAATGTTTCCAGACTTCACCATCAGATGGGTGCACCATAACTCCATCCACCGCATCATATGAATGATGACATGTCATATGCTTAGGAGTATTTGGAGACGTGGATAACCTTTGTAGTCTAGAAGTGATTGAGAAGTATCTAAGTTTTCTATATGCGACAAAAGTTTTTTCCCTATTAGTTCTAGGTTTATAACGAGCATGCCCACATGTTCAGTTTACTAACAACGTAGTTCTAGCCATACTAGTACAACTTCCACTATCAATAATCAAACTACACGTCTTGTTTTCTACATAGCATCGTGTATGGAAGATGTTTTTCGTTTGTAAATCACTGTCATCTTCCTTAACCTGAACCTGAAGTGTACGTCTTATAATCAAGGACTCCTCAACAGGTAACACCACTTAATCCTCAGTACAATCCTTCAATGGTAACATGTTTTCACAATCTAAAATGTCACTCTCGAATTCCACATCACCATTGTCTCTTATCACCATTATCCAAGCCCCTGACACCTGAAACATTTAACATCTCGAGTATGTTTTAGTTGAGAGTTAAATTTACCTTTAAAAACGTAGAGGTTTCAACCTTAACTTTAGGTGGTTCAACTTTAGTAGGGATAAAAGACTTTGGTTAGGTAGCCTCATCTCTCTTCTGATTCGGCCTTCATGCTAATGAAGATGAAGTCGAATTGGTCCAAAAACGTGTCTGTCCCCTTCTTTTTATTTTCCTCTCCACATTCATCACCATATGGACCATATTCTCCAACTCCATGTAATTTTATAATTCCACCATATTCAGAATCTTCATATTCAATCCATTAAGAAATCTAGCCATCATGACCTCCCTATCCTCAATTATGTTAGCCTAAATCATCACGATCTCCATTTCCTTATAATACTTATCCACTGACTTAAAACCTTGATACAAACTTTGTAATTTTAGATACAAATTCCTATAATAATGGTTAGGCACAAATTGCCTTATCATCAACACTTTCACTCCTCTTATAACACCATTGGTCTTTCTTCATTCCTCCTCCTGTGAATCACATTTTGATTCCACCAAATTAATATGTATTATGTACATTCAATGACTATCAATTTCGCCTTCCTCGCCTCTGAATAGCTTCGACAATTGAAAATTCAATCCACCTTTTTCTCTCACTCCAAATACGTCTCGGGATCGTTTTTACCTTGAAAAGTAGGTATTTTTAGCTTGATAGCATCTAAATCACCATCTACATCATCATGTCCTCTGAAGTTATGGGTGGATTGTGCCTCTCTTGCACATGTATTAAATATACTAAGGCCTCTTCTTGATGCTCCAAAGGATCTCTAAGTTTAGCCTTAGTTGAAACTTGCACAAATTAAAAATCCTTTTTTTGTGGTCGAATTGCGGTCAACTAACAACCTCGTTATTGTCTAACAAGTTTCTCTTCCCTCTCTGAAATCCAGGGATTGAAAAGGAAGAAAATAAATTTTTAGATCAAAATAAAAACTCTAAAAACTCTAAGACTAACCATGAATTTTCTCTATGTTTTACACTATGTTCCTCTCATTTTTAATTGTTTTTCTGCATTAATAAAAAATTTATCTTCTAGAATTAAGCTATAAACAAATTAAATAAAAAAATGAAAAACAAAATAGAAAAAAAAGTGAAAAAAGAGGTTTGATCAACTTTATTATTTATATGAATAGTGAATTTGCTTTCGATTGTGTTTATCATAGAAGGTGGTGTTATGATTTCAAGTTTAACTTCATGTATATACATGCATTCAAATGATTGAGTCAAGTTGTAAAGAAAAAAAGATTCTTCAATCTAACCCGCCACTAGTTTCATGTTAATATATTATTATTCTTAATTTACTTGAATTATTGTCCTTCTTCCATAAGAGTGTACTCCTATAGTTGTGGGGACATGTTAGAAAAAGAACAATTACACTATTTGGTGTTAAGAAAGATAGCTAGGCGTAAGGAAATCATGGGTTAACGTGGCAGCATACAGAAATTGCAGGTCCCACGTTGTTTTTCTCTGTTGTACGAGATGCCCGTGATTCACGCATGTGAGAACTTGCTATCAACGGTAATGATGCCGAATAGTCTTCCAAGTTCTAACATTGCATTCTTGGAATCTCTCCTTCCCTGTGTCTCACGTGGACATCCATCAAGGGCCATGAGGAGGGGGCATTTTAGACAAGTAATAAAGCAAACCAAGAGTGGATGTCATGAGTGAAACAGAGAAAAATTGGAAAGGGCCAAGGAAAAATGATTAAATACACCTTTTTTATTCTATCCACAAATCCCAGCACCAATGATGATAATAACTGCTGAGGACTCCTAATACCTATGAATATTTTAAGAAATAAAATATAATGAGATGAGTTTTAATCTATTCTTCTACATTTAATTAAATCATTTTTATTAAGAAAAAACTTGATTTTTTTTTTAAATTAACGTAGGTATTCGGATTAGTTTGCGCACACCTCGATTAATTTTACAAGCTCTAAAATTAACGATCATATAAGCTTTCAGTAATTTTAAGGTTTGAGAGACTCGAACTAATAATATGACCGTTGAAATACACTTTTCCAATAAATAAATAAAACTGATCTATCTTTATATAACGATCAGTGTCCAATTTACCATTCCGGCCAACTATATCCTTGCAAAATAAGTGAATTTACAATACGTCATTCCGAAGCCATCATAAAGAATTTATAATTTTTATTTTGTTTTTTATTGAATTATTTTAATTTCATGATGTAGTTGTGACTTGTGAGTTTGATAGGATATTGAAAATCAGCCCCCTTGTACTCCATACTAGATGACCTTAGAGCCACAACTGTGTTAGCGAACACGTGTCCTGCCTTTGTCAGGCTCTGACAGGCCAATCACCCCAAGAGTCAAGACTGCCGACAAGAAGTGGTGGTTTAATTGAGATCCAACGGGTTACGATGAGAGAAGAAGTCCCATCTTGGCCATTGATTATTTCTTAATGGCAGGATAAGAATTCGCCGCGTCCCCTACGACCTATATTCAATGTCAATGCATCTTCCCCATGCCAAGGAAAATGTAATATTGGAGGCTCTTTTAAGTATATTAATTAAGATTTGATATTATATTTTTTCTGGGCTACAAAATTCATAGATGGAATGTATTTGATGATGTACCAAAAACAAGTTAAAAAAAAATATTTATAATAAATACTTAGTCTAATTCTAACTAAAGATGCAATATATAATATAGCATGTCCCCAAATAAATGTAAGTAATTTTTTTTTAATTTATTTATTTTTTTTTTAATTTTATAAGTAATGGCCTAACAATTAATTGAAATTGTTTTATAAATAATTCTGCTAGACCATTTTGAGTATGTACGTGAGCAATACGATGTTCAACAATAATTCCAATAAAAATACAAAAATTATTAAATGCTTGAGAAGTAAACTTACCAGCATTGTCCAATCAAATTTTCCTGATTAGATAGTTAGGAACTTACGTCCGTGGTCTGATAATCTGTGCTATTAATCTAGAAAATACATCAATTCGACTAGAAAAGTAAACAAACATGTGACCATTTACTTGATGCATCAATCAATACCATAAATATCTAAAAGATCCGCATGGTTGATGAATATGCCCACATATATCTTTTTAAATTCTTTCGAGAAAAGATGATAATTCTATAACAACCTTTGATGAATATGGTTTGGTAATTAATTTACATGGAGAACATGCAGCGCATGTATTTTCACTTGGTAAAAGAATCTCTTGGTTCTTTAAAGGATGTCCATATGAATTTTCAATAATCTGTCGCACCATTATTGATCTCAGATGTCCAAATCGATCATGCCAAAGCATAAATAATTTTTTGTCAGAACACTTCTGATGTATCACAACATTTGTTTTAATAAATTTCATGATCGTATAACAAATTCTAGAAGAGAAAGCATGTAATTTTCCAAGTACAAGTTTCTTAGCTGAAATACATGAAATAATATAAATATATTCTTTTATATCTTCATCTATTGTTTCAATATGAAAACCATTAGCTTGTATATCTTTAAAACTGAGTGAATTTCTTCTAGACTTAGGTGAATATAATGCATCTTTGATGCTCAATTTTGTGTTATTTAATAACAAAATATTAACCCTTGCACTTAATCATGTCTGTTGGACCTGATATTATAGTGACATTAACTTTGGTTAATGTCAAATATTCAAAGTATTTTTTTTCTTGAGAATTTTGTGTTATTGCACTGTCTGCCAAACATAAATCTCCATCATGAAAAGCATGTCTCTATTAAAAATATAGTTAAATTTTATTATTTAATTGAAATAAAATTGATATTTTTTTATTGAAAATATAATAAAATAAATATCCTAATACAAATAAAAAATATTAATCAACCTAGGGATTTTACCACCAAGCATGCTATCTGTTTTATCTAGGTTTTCAAAGAAATCAAAAACATCAATATAAACATTAACATCAAGATAAACATTATGATGCTTATGATCATCAATATCATCTTTATGAATACAATTAGTCTCAACTGCATTTTGTTTTAGAGAGGCTTGATATAAATCCATAAAATGTTTTGATATACAATAAGTGTCATAGGTGTGATATGTATTTGCCACCATTTTGACCATGCATACCACACCTATGACACTTATCTTTAGGTTTATGCAAATTCTTACCCTTTTCTTGCTTGGGTTTATTGTGTCTCCACTTTTGGTGGTATGATGTGTTGCCTTTTAAGGATTATCTCCTCTCCTTCTTCATTTATTTTTTCCATATATATTGTTGGTTCTTTCTTGTCTCTTGGACAAATATTTCATTCACTTTAGGAAATGATTTTGAACCTGTAGGATGGGATTGATGATTTTTCATCAAAAGTTTATTATTCTGTTCAACCACAAGAAGACATGATATTAATTTTGAATACCTCTTGAAATTACATTCTCTATATTGTTGCTACAAGACAATATTTAAGGCACGAAAAGAAGAGAATATTTTCTCTAACATTTGGTTTATATGATATTTTTACCATAAAATTTTAACTGTGAGGTAATTTTAAAAAGAGTAGAATTATATTCACTAACCGATTTTAAATCTTTGCAACCTCAAGTGCAATTAATCATAACGAGCTTGAGGAAGTATGATAAACTTTTGGTGGTCATATCTTTTCTTTATATTTTGCCATAAAATAAGAGGATTTTTTATTGTGAGATATCCAACTTTTAATTCTTCATGAAGATGGTGGTAAATAAAAATCATTACTTTTTGTGTGATCCTGCAAGGATGTACTATTCTTTTCTTTAATGATCCCTCTAAGATTCATAACTTCCAAATAAATCTCAGCGTCAAGAATTCATGAAAAATAATTATTCCTAGAGATATCAAGAGTAGTAAATTCAAGTTTTGTTAAATTTAAATTATGTATCTATAAAAAGGAAATAACTTGTTAAAAAATCATGAATATAAAAGGAAAAAAATTAGTCTTTTAAGACTACTATTTATTTAGTTTTTTAGAAACACTAGTTCTTAAGAACTGTATTAAATTTATTTAATTCTTCAGGAAATTACAATACTTGTTCTTTAAGAACTTTAAATCTTGATGAAAAAAAGAAAAGAAAATTTTCCAAAATAAGTTACAGAACCAAATATATTCCATAAATTATGAACAATAATGAAAGGAAAAAAAATATTGAAATTAATATAAGCCATGTAACATAAGAGTTCATGTGTGCTAAGATTTCAATATAAATTAGAGTGATTGTGGTGATAACGTGTTAAAAAAATAAAAAACAAGTAAGAAAATACATTTCTAGAATAAAATTTAAAATAAAAATTCACACATTTTATTATATATTTTTCAACACTCAAAATACATGACAAGTAGTCTATATATATGGAGAAGAAAATGAAAACATCAAAGAATACTAGGAAACCTAAGTGTCATGAAAAATCAAGAGACTAAACCCAAGAGTTATGAAGTCCAAGAAATTCTAATGGATATTCAATATATATAATTATAGATTTTATAACATAAGATTTATTCATTTGTTGTTATAATAATTGACTTTTTTTTATTGAGAATATACATTTTTTGTCCTATTTGTTTTTATTTATTTTTTTAATTTTATTTTTAATGTGAGTTTTTTATTGAATTTTATTTGTTAATATTTTTTTTCCATTTTTTAATGACATGCCCATGAATTTTTTTAATTGGCCTTTTGTTTTTTAATTTCTTTTTAATTTTTTAATGTTAAGTTTTTATTGAATTTCTTTCATTTAGTATTGTGTTGATGGTCAATTAATTTTTGTATTTTATATCATTTAATAAAAGTTTTTTGGCTCCTTATTTATTTTTTAATTTCATCCTTTATTATGAGGTTTTTAATTTCTTTGGGTTTTTGGACCATTTTTTTTTTGTGATTTTTGTTTTTCAATTCTATCATTTAATATGAGTTTTTTTTATTTAATTTTATTTTTCAGTATTGGATTGATTTTTTTTGGATCTATCTAGTGAACTAGATCATATTAGAACAACTCTCACATAATTTAATTTAAAATTTGAGTTAAGTAAATAGTCAAGTTATGATTTTTTAAATTTGAACCGTTGTACCAAGTTTCATGATAATACCAAAAAGTTTTCAATGATCTAGTTATTATTTTTTAACATTCCAAAAACTTTGGATCCCACTCATAATGAAAACACAGGCAATAAACTATGAACCCAATTATGTATTTGGTTAATGGTAAATTAATTTATATATATTTTATAATATGATAAATTAATAAAAAAATGACCAAGTGCAATCTATAAACCAGGTGTAGAGTTGGCTAATAAAAGAGTTGGCTGTTTGTATTTAATTTTATTTTTTAATATTGAGTTGATAATAAATTAATTTTTATATTTTTTTATTATATAATAAAATAAAAAAATTAATTTAATTTAACAAAATTTATAATTTAAATTATAAGTTTCACAGACTGATTAAATATTAATTAAAGATTCTGGATAGAATTTCTCAGGTTTATATTATTATAACTTATTATAAGGAGTTTAATAAAAATACAAAAATATTTTTTGAAATATTTTTTTTAACTCTTCAAAACTTTTATATTCAACCTGCTGTGAAAACACGGCAATAAAACAAAAAATAACAAAAAACGTAATTTGTGAATCAATTTAAAATACAGGGGGCATAATGCTAAACTACGCAGCAGCTTGGTTCTCGTCAAAACACAATTCGCAACCGAAAGAAAGGAAAAGAGAGAAAAACAAAAGAAAAGAAGAGAGAGAATAAAAAGAGACCCAAAAATTTATATTACTGAAAAAAAAGATGATCCTTGCAGTATTGTTCGCAAATGTTGAAGGCAACATCTTAATCGAACGGTACGCGTTAAAAATCGGAATCGTTCTCGCTAGATCAATACTTTTGAACTTCTGTTTCATTGTTTTCTTTAATCGATCTTCTTCTCTGGGCTTTATATATATATATATATATATATATATATATATATATATATTTGATTAGGTGGAATTTGAATGGATTTATGTCTTATTTATTTAATTTTCGTACAAGGGTTTACATTTTTTTTTTCAGTAGATGGTGTGATTTTTTTTTTGGTCTATTTTTATGTGCGCTTTTTTGTGTTGTTGTGAAGTGGGAAATTGTAAATGATTGGGAGCATTTAGTTCTTGGAGAATATTTGTGTTGCTTGTGGTGAGAGTGAGGCAATTGATTTGAATGTAGACTAAATCCATGATTGTTTAAGGAAAATAAACATGGTAAATCATATGAGCCCATAATGCTAATGTATTCGTAGGTTTCCAAGTAACACTACTCAGGTTTGAGTATTGAGAGAGTCTATTTCAAGTGGAAATTTGAAAGCTCAAGATCATTTCTAGATGATCCCATAGAAGATCCTCGTTTGCTTATACGAATTGTGGCTGCTAGATGATGTGATACAGTGTTTGATGACATTAGGGCACAAAACTACAATAAACATGAGTTTTGAGTCAAACAAGGCCATCAACTGTTGTTTTGCATTTGGAAAGTAGTATCCAATTTAATCAGGTCCTCTAACCATAGTGGCCAACAGTAAATAAGAGACGTCTGTCTTCATGCATAGACGGGAGAAGTCACTACCTTCTGTTCTGAAAGTGTTTTGGGCACAAGGACCCCACTTGTTTTGCATTTTCAGATAACATCAGACCATTTTAAAGAGAAAAAAGAAGAGTGTTTTCAGCTGCTCTTGTGGATTTCAAATTTCAATCAACAAGATAATAGGTCTAGTTATATAGGACTTTCATTATAAGATAATTTGGTTAGTGTTAATTTAAGTTTTTTTATGTGTTGAACTCTAACATTGTTGCAGGTTTAGTGGAGTTCCAGCTGAGGAACGGCTGCATTGGAGATCATTCTTGGTTAAGCTGGGGGCAGATAATCTAAAAGGTGTTAGAAACGAGGAGCTCCTTGTTGCTTCTCACAAGTATGTATAATCTTTCTCTTATTCAAGAAGTACCCAAAATATATAACACTTTTTTGTTTCTAGAAATTTTTTTTATACCCTTTTTGATGTTTAAATGGAGTTGTAGATTTAATATGCATGACATGTGTTACTTGTACATTGAATATAGATTGCATATATTGTTTACTGTCTGGTTGATTGATCTTCATTTCCCATGTCTTGGTGCCCCCTTTTCTCATTTGCTTAAAAGTCTTGCAAATTGTATTACAAGAGCTGGATCTCTGCATTATCTTCAAAATGCTAGTTAAGTACAGTTTGAGAAGATGATGCTTCCACAAATGTTGGTTTTGCTGAGTATCATATGTTTGAGCTCTCTGCGGCCAGATTTTGTTACCTATTTGCTATCAACAAAATTGTTTGCTTGCTAATTATGTCAATTGGGAGTTGAAAATTGAAATGCTATAAAAATTGAGCTTTCCCAATTTGATTTATTTATGTTGAAAATGAGTACTTGCATTTGTATCTTTCAATAAAAAATCATCTTAAAAGATGGAACTCAATGAAACATGTTTTCTTTCTTTCTTCCTTATCATTTTCATGGTTTGTTTGATCATGCATTTCACATTTATTCGAGGTGGTTTCTGTGTAATGAATAATATATGTTAACTGTACACTTAAAATGGTGGTGCAGCATGTATGTATATATGAAACTTTTGTTTTTGCAAATTATGAATCCTGGATTTGTTCATCTTATAGCATCTACTCTCAGTTTGCTATGGGGGAACCTTAGTTGTTGCTATTCAGTTCATAAATTTTATTCTAGTTGTGTCTGCTTTAACGCAAATTGTGTACCTGTAATAATATGAAAAGGCAGTTCTGCAGGATAGTATAGGCAACGGTTGCTCTTGCAAATTATGACTCATGGATCAGTTAATGTTAATTCTTCAACAATCCATTTCTAGGTTGCCTGTTGGGTATACCATATTTCTTATAGTATTCAATCCATAATATATCAAAGATGAGTCAGCTTCGCCAAATTGTTTCCAGTATCTTGGTTAGGGTACTAATAGGCAGTTCAAAAGTTTCACCAAGGAAAGCAGAACTAATTAAAATGCCAAAATAATGATGTTACTTGCCAAACAAAAGTCTTTTGTCACTATTCAGACAGCGTGGCAGTTGTATCAGAAACCTTCCTTTGTATGGTTGTATTACTTGATGGAGAAAAGTAGATCCCAGAAAGTTAAGTTGCAGTGTTGCCACAATGCCATGGACTATTCCTTGCTCTTCTACTTTTTCTGTGATAGTATAGAATTGTAATGTCTTTAAAGTTGTATAACACCAGTTTCTAAATTTTTGGATAATTTGACCAAGGATTTTTCTCCCTTTTAGTGAATTATACTCGAATCACTGTTATATTTTTCTTGCCAGGTCAGTTTATATTGTTTACACAGTGCTTGGGGATGTCAGCATTTTCATTGTTGGCAAAGATGAGTATGATGAACTTGCGTGTAAGTTAAATCTTTATCTTTCAAGTATTCTATACTTGTTTGTGCAAGGATCGAGGTTCTTCTTGATACTGAGATCATTTTGAGGTTGAATACTATCCAGCTTGTGAGCCCTTGGCTACACCTTTTAGTTTAAGACTTGCTATATGTGTGTCAGTTTCTTCTTTCTTGACATAAAATTCTGACAGGGTCTGAGATTGTATTATTTTTTTTGGCAAATCAGTAAAATGAAATGTTTGGTTCCATTCTTTCACTGAAAACTAATTAAAATAATATAAATGAAACCTTGGTTTCCCCTGTTTACGGTGGCATCTCTTTTGGTTGTGGATGTAATTTGTGTTATAAGTGGTTGATGAAATAGCAATTGATTGGGAAGGTGTCGAGCCTCTTATGTGATTGATTGTATGGCTGACATGTTATGCTCCGTTTCTCATCCCTGGATGCTTTCTTACTAGTGACAGAAGTCATCTTCGCCATAACATCAGCTTTAAAGGATGTATGTGGGAAGCCCCCTACGGAGCGCCTCTTCCTCGACAAGTACGGAAAGATATGCTTGTGCTTGGATGAAATTGTTTGGAAGGTAAGCTTCTAAATCAGGCCCTTTCTTATCCTTAAAACTTATGAGAAACTTGAAATGTTCTAAGGTATATTTCAGGGGTTTGTTCATCCTAAACAAGTTTAATATATTGATTCATAAAATCTTGATCAAGAGCATGTTTGTTGTTGCAATCACGGTACAATATTTAATAGTCTCTGTTTGGTTAAAAGCCTGCTATCACTGCTAAGTTTGATATGAGAAAAGTGCAAAAAGGAACCTTATGTTTTAGTAGATTCCCAACACTGTTTATTTATTTGACATGGCATAGCAGCTGTGTTAATAGTCTGATATGAATGCAATTTGTGTTTTCCATTAATGCGTGATGAATGGAGAGTGAGGTTCAACAAAATTAAACTTACATGCAATCCATTTGAAGTCAGAATGCAAGTGGTATTCATGTAAGATGAATAAATATAGACTTTGCTGCCTGTTATCCTTACACTTTTCATTCCCATTCTTTGAAGGGACTGCTGGAGAACACAGACAAAGAAAGAGTTAGAAGGCTAACAAGATTAAAACCTCCAACAGAGTTCTGAGTCTGAAAGCTCTTAAAATCAACCAGCTAAATGGAGATTGTAAAAGTCTTGGTCGTTTGTGTCTGTCCCATGGAACGCTCTTCAAACTTTTGCTTGTAACAAATTGGTAACATCTTATTGATTCCTGCTATGTTTCTTTTGAACCATTGAGAGGCAATTGTATGATCTGGATCCTGAGTGTTAGATTCCTTTTTATGATGTGACTATTAAAATTTTCAGGATCAATGTTTCATTAGACATCTGGGAATGCCACAAAACTGTCCAAAGAGATTGAAACTAGGATGGTTGTTGACTTGTTGTTCTAAGACATCTGAATACCTATTGTACAATGTATTAAATAAATTGAAAAGAATTCTGGGAGACTAGTTGTATTTTTGGTTGATCGCAGTGATTGTTTAGCACAATCTTCTTTTCTGCATGCTTGGACAAGTGTGAGGCATGTTTATCTGATTGAGAAAGTGGAGGGGCTTAGGAGGCTGTTCTACATTGTAGAAATTAGCATTCCAGCCAGAGTAGAAACAAATAACTCTGGATTTCGAATCTATTTTGATGATCTAGCAAACCATTACAGTAGTTTCATAGTTTACTCCGCACTCTGCAGTGTAATTGAAATTAATAGATTGGGGGACATATTTGTAATGGCCTTGTCCTGAGTCTCAAGGTTGTGTGTTGTCTGTTGGATACATCATACATGGCTCCATAATAGAATAGGCAGCAGAAACGACAGAATGTGCCTGATGGTACAAAAGTCTTAATAATGGTTCTCTTTAGAAACTTGATTGTTTGGAATCATCTATGTTCTCATATTCCTCAAATAAAACGCAGAGGGATTGTTGGATTAAACGTTATTACTTCTCCATGAACATATCCGGATTCTCTGTAAGCAACACGAACTGAAGTAATGAGAATTATTTGTCGATTGTTTCGAGGAAGATGCAACATGGAAGGCTGACTAGAGACAATATCTGCAGTCGCTTTCTGAGACATGTTGTATTAAATTAAACATGTACGTATATAAATATCCGATGTCTCGATTATTTTGAGGAAACTTGTTAAAAAACAACAAATATATTTGGTCTAGCATCAAAGGATGTACTAGCATAATTGTTGTTACACGAGTCTCACCCCTGTAGCTCTGTTCACCACCAGAAATGAAGTATCAAAAGAGGCTCCGCGACGAGGTTGAGAGAGTCCTTCCTGAATGGAAACGTCAGTTCATATGTTACAAGGGGCTGAAGAAGCAGTTGAAGCTGATTAATCCTCGGTCGTCAAGGGACAGAAGGATGGGTGATGATCGGTCAGGATTTGCCACAGGCAGATTCTTGGACGTGAATAATAATATCAGGGAGAGAATTGGTTTCACCCGATTATTACATAGTGAACTCAACAAGGTTAATGCGTTTTATTTTGATAAAGAGGAAGATTATGTCATCCGATTGAAGGTATTTAACTATCTTGCATCTTTTCTCTGCGATAAAAAAGAGTTGCTTTTTAGATTATCTTTTGCCAACATGCATGGTTAGTTCATCGTTGCTACTTGGATAATGATTTGCATGGAGCAGGAGATGCAACTTAGGGCTGGAAATTTGGACAGTAATGAAGAGAAGTTGCAGGTGCAGAGGGACATATTAAATCTTCACGCAGAGATGGTTTTGCTGCTGCATTACAGTGTCCTTAACTTCACAGGTACACACCGCTTTCGTTTCGTTTCTCTCCACCTCTGAATATGAACTTGACAGGTAGCTTTATTGACCAAGTACAGGCGCATCAAATTGCCAAGTTTTAATTCCCACTTAATGATTTTGAATTCTATTCATGCAGGGCTGGTCAAGATAGTGAAGAAGCACAACAAGAGGACAGGCACTTCCTTCCATTTTTCCTCCATGCCTAGGGTTATGCAACGACCATTCTTCTCCACTGATTTGCTTTACGAACTCATGAGGGAGTGTGAAACAATGCTGGATGGCCTCTTTCTTTCAAAACAACCTTGAGGACACTATTCCAACATTCATAGCCTATATTATATATAGCATGAATAACACCAGCCATGCTCATTTCACCAAGGAGGGAAGACTTCTAAGCCAGCGATTTGTAATATGTTTCACTGTATTTTGTATTTTCTTGGTGGCTACATTAAATTGATAAAATTTAACTCGTGTAAAACTTTTATCCTGTAGTTGCCTTTCTCCTCCCTCCTCAAGGATGGATTTGATTTTTATTCTTGAAAGTTAAATCAATAGCTATGGCTTGTGGCTTGTCACAACATACTTTAAAAGCTTTTCTTCTTCTTAATATTTTCTAAGAAGAAGAAGAAGAGAACTTCGACAATCCAAAGATACATCATACATTCAACCAATCAAAGGTGTGCTCAGCCTAAGACATAAAAAGGGATTCTTCCATTCTCATGGTCAAGAAAAATCTTGTGTTCTTTACGCGTATGTTCCTTCTGATCAAACCCCGTATCAATTATATTTTCTTGACATCTGATATTTGTTGGTGATATTTCCATTAATTAGTAGCAGCTATTTAGGGTAGATTGCATGTGATTTTATAATAAACATAAACAAACTTGTAAAAGAGTTTAAAAAAAAATCCAAGTATTATAAATAAATAAATATAACTAAAACAGGCAGAGTTTGTTTATTGAATGTGAGATTTTTATCGTTTAGTGTGAGATTTTTGTTAAATGTTATCCTTCGGTTTTGAGTTTATAGTAAATCAATTTTTGTATTTTTTATCTTATAAAAAAATAAATTCAATTCAGTGAAGTCCACAACTTGGATCATGGGTCTGATAGGTTGACTAAATATTAATCAAAGAGTCAAGTAGAGATTTCTTGGCCCCTTTTTTTATATATATTTTGCTTTTTTTTTCTTCCAATTCTATCATTTAATGTGAGTTTTTTTTTTTATTGAGTTTCATCCTTTAGTATTGGGTTGATGATAAATCAATTGTTGTATTTTTATTATTTTAAAAAATAAAAAATAATAATTCAACCCAGTGGATTCCTTAACCTAGATTATGGATTTGGTGGGTTGACTAAATATTAATCAAAGAATCGGGTTGAGATTTTTCAAGTTTGAATCGTTTTACCGAATTTAATAACAATAATGAAAAACTTCGGATGGTCTAGATATGCTTTTTTACTGTCCGAAAAACTTGGGTCCAACCCACAACAAAAACACGAGAGGCAAACTAGTGTATACTAAGCAAATAATAGAATATTTAAAGTTGCATTTGAATCAATAAATATCCTAGCATGTATACTAACATATCTAAAAAATAGATATTATATTTAAACTAAAAACAATAAAGATATTACATATTTAATTATTGATCGTTGAAGATAACTGGATGATGTAAAGAAGATGTTCTCAAGGATTAAACCATGTATCCTTAAGACAAAAATACTCTATCACTTGGTGCAAAAGATCTTCTTACAAATAGTATCCTAGAATTCAATAACTAAACTTTTAAAAGATGCACTTCTTTTGAAAGTCTAAGAACCAAAAGAACAATGAATTCCAAATCTCTTTACAAAGGACTATAACATAATCAATAGAATGGAGGGAAAAAAAGGGCCAAAGGTAAGGCAAAATGAGAGGCAAAATAAACTGAAAAATTGTTAAGAAGAAGACAAATGAGTTACTGAGAGGTGTGTAGAACATCTCTCTTTCAACCCTTTTTTGTATTGATTTTTAAAACCAAAATTGATGCAGAATTAATAATGATAATTATTGGAATCAATTCTTATCATTTTTCTTTAATTACCCACTATCAATAAGTAAAAAACCTAACAATTTGTTCCTTAAAAACTAGACATTTTTACTTTGAAAATAAAATTGTTTAAGAGGTGGAAGGTTACTATTAAGAATATTTATTAATGCGTTGGCTAAGCTAAATGGATTGGTATAAAAAGTAATTCTTTATGAGTTAACTAATTATTTTACAACAAACCTAAATCCAAGCTAAAAATAAACTGATAAAAAATAATTTTTTATAATCTAAAAAATAATTTTACATCAACCCGTTTGTTTGCTGGAAAGTAGTTTTCTTTTGGAAAGTGAATTCCGGGGAAAGTATTTTCCGATGTTTGGTAGTGTAATGGAAAATAAGTTGGAAAACACTTTCCAATGTTTGTTTATATTATGGAAAATAAGCTGGAAAATAACTTATTAATGTTTTATTTTTTTTCAAGTTTATTAAAATAATGAGGAACAAATCTTACAAATTAAAAAGTTGAATGAGAATGAAATTGAAAAAAAATATAATTTCATAAATTATCTCAGATAAAATAAATAATAATCAAAATAATAGATATCAAATAAAAAATAAAAAAATTAAAAGATGAAGAAATTAAAATAATAATAATTAACA
>Ga0307517_10004185_pt1 | contig 22257 bp, 10 predicted proteins | sample 23_EM_MG_FD_194515 | JGI IMG/M metagenome (GOLD analysis project Ga0307517, IMG submission 194515) | Populus trichocarpa ectomycorrhiza microbial communities from riparian zone in the Pacific Northwest, United States - 23_EM | ecosystem: Host-associated > Plants > Roots > Unclassified | place... | reverse complement strand
TTAAGAATGCTTATTTTTTTGACATGCCTATGATTTTACTTATGTATAAGAATACATATTTTAACACCAATAACCTTGATCATTATATTTCTAGTGTTTGTGTTTTTGTATTTCATGATTTTAAGGATATATTTGCTGATGAGATTCCTGGTGAGTTCTACCTATTAGGGTAATTTAACACCACATTGATCTTGTACCTAGAACATCTATACCTAATCGATTAGCCTATAGAACTAATCTCGAGGAGACAAAGGAACTTCAAAGGCAAGTGGAAAAATTGATGAAAAATAGATATATAAAAGAAAGCATAAGTCTATGTGCAATTCTAGTGTTGTTAGTACCAAAAAAGGATGAGACTTGAAGGATATGTGTTGATTGTCGTACCATAAATAATATTATGGTAAAATATAGACACATAATTCCTATATTTGATGATATGTTAGATAAATTGCATGGGTCATGTATGTTTTCTAAGATTGATTTGAAAAGTAGATATTATCAAATGATAATGAAAGAGGTAGATGAATGGGAAACTGCATTTAAAACTAAATATGATTTGTATGAGTGATTAATTATGTCTTTTGGACATACCAATGCACCTTCTATTTCATGAGATTAATGAACCATGTTTGGTGTAATTTTATAAGCGAGTTAGTGTGGTTTATTTTGATTATGTTTTGATTTATAGCAAGAATTTTATAGACGAGTTAGTTGTGTGACTTTTGCATGAAAAATATTATATTTCTTGGATATTTTATTGATGTAAAAGGTATTAAGATGAATGAGAAAAATATTTGGGTTATCCAAGAATAGTCTACCTCTAAGTCAATCATTGAAGTAAGAAGTTTTCATGGTTTGACTAGTTCTTATAGAATATTTGTTAATAATTTCAATACCCTAGCTATATCTTTAAGTGAAATAGTTAAAACATCTTTGGTTTTTAAATATAGTAAAGAACAAAAGTATGATTTTAATTTTTTAAAGGAAAAGTTAATTTTGACTCCCCTCCATTCATCCACCACATAAATTTTTTATAATCTTATTTCCTCACATCATAATCAAGTATAAATTCACGCTGATTTCACAATTTTTCTCTTTCTATTCCACACATAACACAATTATTAATAAATTCTCTTTCTTGATTAAAGCGCTTTCCAAATGGTAGCCGGCTAAAGGAATTCTATTTTTATGAGTATTTCCACAAATATTAGGACAATAATAGCTTATTTAAGAAAGGGTTAATTATGTTAGTAAAACCCCTTTAATTTTTGTTTAGTTTTAACTAGTTTACATGTGTGACGTTGAAAACGAACAAATTTATTTAAGTAGTAACAAAATTATATTAAAAACGAAAATAACTTATAAAACAAAATTTTGTAGATTGATTATATAAATTATATTTCTCTTGTATCATTGGTCGTAGATGCTATTCTTCTTCAATAGTGGCCAATGAAAAAGGAGTAAATGCAATGCAAAGTTATTAATGAACAATATTTGAAAATAATATATATATATATATATATATATATAGAAAGTTAATGTAAATAAATATGTATATCCTTGTATGATATAAATTTAATTAAGTAATTCAACCTCTTCCGATGTATATATGCAACATTTCCTATGATAAATAAATAAGACAATAAGTTGTATTTTTTAATTTTCAAAAAATAATCTATTCATTATTATTTTCTATATGTTCATTTAAAAAAAAAATATTGTTCATTGGAATAATTACAAAAACTCTTATATGAAAAAATCAAATTGGACAAAAATATATTTTTGCCCTTATTATAATAAATGTAAATCTATAAAAAAAATCTTCACAAACCTCTTTCCTTTCTTTCAAACACAATTTTTTTTCTCTATTAAAACACGACACACCCACATAAAAACACCAGATTTGAAGCAAGATCTTTATTTTTTATACTTAATCTATTCGTGCAAGTATTAGGAGCCAAAATCTTTTTGTTGGTGTTATTTATTCAACCTTTTTTGAAATCATGAAAACCTCCAATAAATTAGGGTTACCATGAGTTCAATTAGGGGATTCCTGAACAAAAGTTCATGGGTTTTCTTACCGCTACATGTCTATATTTTTGGAGCTCCTTTTCGTGAACTTCTCATTTGGAATGCTTATAATGGATGTGCGTGCTTCTGTACAACAGTACATGCCTTTTTTGCTGCATAAAAGCACTTAAAGTTATATGCCTTTAGTTTTCCTACCCTATGGCTATTTGTTTAGTTGTTAATGATGGATCCAAAAAATGATACGCCCAAAACAAACCCTTAAAAAGCATAAAAAAACACCTAAGGAACATGAACTCGGGCAAATAACCCTAGCACATGCACTGAGCATATTGCCCATCTCCAAGGATGTTGGGGCATACACCTCAACACCCTTGTGGGCTCGGGTTATCACTTATGAACCCAATATGTTTGGGTCCAAGCAACGCACTTAGAGCCACTTTCACTTTTTGGTCACCTTGCCCGAGCCCAACACTCATCAGAGAATTTTTCTGGGACCCCACACAGGTCCCTTAGTGTTTTTCACTGATCTTATATTTATTATTTGAGTATAATACAATTCAAAATATCACATGAATGAAATTATAATTCAGCCCCTCTTCTCTACAAAATGACAAAACTCATAGGTTATAAATACACCATGAATTCTTCAAGCCAAAGGTTCACAGTCTCTTCATACTTAACATTTTTAACATTTATATTTTCAGAGTCTCTCTAAAATATCATTGTATATTTTCTCTCTCTACAAAGTTACTAACTTTACCATTGAAGAGTCCTCACGTCTATAAAAAAAGGGTCTTTTATAGCTACCAGTCATCTGACTTACTAGACATCACCTGCTACTTCCATGGCTAACGATCACCTAACTTACCAGACACCTCCTACTACTACCACAACCATCGATCACCTTGACTTACTAGGCAACACCTGCTACTACCATAGCTACCGGTCACCTGGCTTACCAATCATCACTTGTTACCGGTTACCAACCCTATAGGCTTTCTTTATCAAATCATCAGATACCTTGACTATGGAGAATTGATCAAGTTGTTTGACATAAAAGATCAACCAATTATTTAACACATCAGACTTATTCATAAGCATCTTGAAGTTTAGGACGCATCAATTGGTGTTGTTTGTGGGGAATTAATAAAAAAACCATCAGTTTCTATAACTTGTTTTTGACATTCCAAATCATTCCATGACACACAATCACGACACTCCTGGGTCAGGATGCAAGATAAATCTACTTGTTACCACGAACACTTCTACCTAACCAGACCTTCAACAATTCACTATTTAGGTGTAACTCTTCACTTAGACTGTGTTCGCAACCCAAGGTTAAAATTAGTTCTTGCCACCCCAACAAGTCTTAGCAACTATGGTAACACACTTGACCCCACCACCATCTGCTCCTAGCATCGTAACATGTTGCATTACCCATAAGAGTGTGGGTAGCATAACCTCTAGGAGAGTATTTGCCTCTATACTCTCTAAGTTCTTTTAGGGGTCGTTCACGTCATTACGATACACGTGCATATAGTTGGTACTCTAGACACACTCACCCTGGCTACCACAAAACGGACCTTAATTACCAACCTTGTTGTTTTCCACCAAACTATACAGGCTCTCTAAAGCCCAACAAATCACCTAATGATGCTTAATACTCAATAGAAATGTAAATTTATTTTTGAAATAAAAATATTGTATCTCTAACATATATTTCTTAACTACAAATCTCTAGTGAGGGGGCTTCTAACCACTCTTTTTTAAGGGAACTGACTTGCTCTCTCTAGAGCAATATCCCTACAATCGTCAGGGGTTGATTTCAGATCCCCCACTCTCTAGTGTAGTCTTGGACTGACATATTCTCTAGGTGATACCAAATGGTCTCTAACTAATTCACTAGGGGTTGATCTCAGATCCCTCACTCTCTAGTGCGGTCTCAGACTAACACATTCTCTAGGTGATGCCAAAGGGCCTCTAACTAATTCTCCAGGGGTTGATCTCAGATCCCCCACTCTCTAGTGTAGTCTCATACTAAACATATTCTCCAATTGATGTCAAAAGATCTCTCATTAATTCACAAAGGGGTTGAACTAAGATCCCTCATTCTCCATTGTAGTCTCAGATTGATACATTTTTCAGGTGATGTCAAAGGGCCTCTCACCAAATTGCTAGAGATTGATCTTAGATCTCCCACCTTTCAAATGCAGTCTTGGACTAGAACCACTCTCTAATGAGGGGCTCTCATGTCTTTTGTCATCTTAGGGAGGTCGCATACCTCTCATACTCTAATGCGACTACTTTCCAGATGATGGACTTGGTTTTTCTTATGTAATAGAACCACCCTCCATGGATCTATCTTCATTACCCCTTAGAAAATTTTCTAAGTATAGGCATTAACATAAGTCCGCTCCTTTTCGCATTTTAAAAATTTTTCTAAGTACGAGCATCACCATGGGTCACCCTCTAGGATTCCTCAAAACTCTTTAAAATATTTTCTAAGTATAAGCTCACCCTCCATGGGTTTCTACCAACCACTTATAAATTTTTCTAAGTATGAGCTTCTTCTCCATAAGTTTCCCCTAACATTTTAGAAAATTTTTTTAAGAATGAAGTCCTTTATATCTCACTTTACTCTTCTAAGAATTTTTCTAAATTTGGTGCATGCCCCTACACACGAGTTCTCTGGTTTATTACCCGGGGTTTCAACCTCTCTTCTCATATGATGAAAATTTGATGGTGACCAGGTGTTTTTACAAGTCTTTAATACCATAAAGATTTAAAGGGCTACTGATGGATCTAAAAAAATGGTAGGTCCAAACCCAAAAAAAAAACCCCAAGGAATGTAAGCTAGGGCATAGAGCCTAAGCACATATACCCTACATGGGCGCACGCACTAGGAGTACGCTCGTGTACTAGGTGTACACCTATGCAAGGTATATGCCTATGCAGTGCATGGGCACCTAGTGGGCATACGCCTAGCACTAAGGGTGCTAAACATGCACCCCAGCTCTAAAGGTGGTGGGCATGTACCCTAGCACCCTTGTGGGTTCGAGCTATCATGCTCGAGCCCAATGTGTTTGGTCTATGTAGCGCACGTGGATCCACTTTCACCTCTGATGGGCTCAATTACCTTGCCCGAGCCCAACACTCATCAGGGAATTTTCTCGGGACCCTACGCAGGTCCCTCAATATTTTTCATTAATCGTATACATATTGTTTTGAGTATAATACAACTCAAAATATCATAAGAGTGAAATTACATTGGATCCCTTCTCTCCATAAAAAGATAAAATTCATGGGCTATAAATACATCATGAATCCTTCAAGTCAAATGCTTATAATCTCTTTATTCTTAACATTTTCATCATACATATTTTTAGAGTTTATCTCTCTAAAATATCATTGCACGTTTTCTCTATATAAAGTTACTGATTTTACGATTAGAGAGTTCTTACGTCCATTAAGTGAGACCTTTTACAACTACCTGTCACCTAACTTACCTAACACCATTTGTTACTACCATAGCTGTCGGTCATCTATCTTACCAAGCACCACCTGCTACTATTACAGCTACTAGTCACATTTACTTCCTAGACACCACCTGCTAATACCACAACTATCGGTCACCTGGCTTACCAATTATCACATGTTACTAGTTACGAACCCTTTAGGCTTTCCATATCAAATCATCAAATACCTTGACTATGGAGAATGAATCAGATTGTTTGAACTAAGATATCAATCAATTATCCAACACATCGACCTTAATCTTAAGCATCTTGAATTTTAGGACTCATCAATTAACTTTGTAGAATCACACAAGCTTCCTCATGTTTGTATGCCTTGAAATGGTGATCAGTTTCAAGTCATTAGCATCTCTGATACTCAGAAATTATTTGATGAAATTCTTAAAAGGAATTTGTGTTCATGGAATTCTAGATGATATTACTGTAATTATAAATTATAAATGGCAATTTCATTATTTTGATGCTAAAAAAGCTTTTTAGTTATTAAAATGGATATAATGACAAACCTGTAAATAATCAAATATTTTTTGTTGATTTTTTTAAAAAAGTTAAGTGTTAGCGTGTGTATATATAAAGTTCAAGGAGCAAACCATAATTTCTCAAATCTTAGATTAAAATGAAAAACAAACCAAAATATAGAAGATTTTTTTTTGTAATTATCCCTTGTTTATTATATTATAACTTCCTTAATATTTGCCAAATTTAAATGTAAACTTATTTTATTTATTATTATTATTATTATTATTATTATTAACTTAAAAGAACTCATGTTTCATAAATGTAAGGAAAAATGGGTCTCTTTATTCTTTGAGATATACTTCCTTTATTATTAAGGATATGAATAGGTATTCCTTTTCAATAAAAGAAGATAGTATTAATGAATTTTACAATCTCCTCACCTATTTAATCCTAAATGCTAGCATAAAAAAATTAGAAACTTTAGAGCATGTATGGATTGCTATCAATATTATTTTATGTATTCATTTTGATGAAAGGAGACATAGAGAAGGAGAAAAACTATTTTAACAGCTTTAAAATTCTCCATGAAAATTTTGAATAGATTATCAAAGAGTTAAATCTTGTAAACATTAATTAAAAAGGAAGAAAATTAAAAGGAAAAAAAATATAGAAAAGGGCCTCCTTATTCGTAGCCAGTCGCCTCCCATCTAACAAATTTTTTTTTAAAAGACATTAAAACAAGGTGGTTTTGTGAAGAATCACTCTTAAAAAGAACGATGTCGTTTTGCATGGATATAATAACCCCTATTTTCTACTACCATTAAACTCCATCCTTGTAATTATGTCCTAGATAATTATAACTGGCTTGCATTACATTATAGGTTAGACGGAAAAAATAATGTGAGAAAGAATATTTAGGTAGTGAGAAATTTTTTGACAATATTATTATTTAACAAGTTAATTTTAAAATCTCATAATAGATTTTTATTATTATTTTTTTGAAAAAGACTTTAAATTAGATTTTTTTGGAGTTGTTCTAACGTGATTCAATTGACTTAGCATGTCAAAGACAACTTAGAAAACTAGTAAAAACATGGTTGGATTTAAAAGAGATTTCAAGATGACATCTTTTTTAAACATTAAGGCAATGACATGTTGGATTGATTTAGGTTAACTCTAGTTAAAAAAAAATAAACACTCAAAAAATTGAGTTCTAAATCAATTTAAGGATATTTGTTTGAGATCACATTAACCTTGTAGAAATAAAAAAAAATGTTTTTTATGATTTAAAAAATAAATTAAGAAATATATGAAATGATAAATAAAAAATAGTTGCTAACATTAATTAAATATTAAATATAAAGTTAATTTTCATGGTAGAAAAGAAAGACAGATGCATATGTAAATGTTTATACCGACTATCCTTTTTTATTTTAAATATTTTTATTCATTTTATTTTAGTAGCTAATTGTTGTTGTTAATAACAAATTATTTTTGTTTTATATAAATTTTATACAAATACAAATAATTTATATAAAATACAAGAGGAAAAAAGATTCAAGACAAAACAAACTAATCTCTTTAAAATATCACGCAAGTAAAAAAAAGTAAAATAAGAATCAATCCCTATATGAAAAACTAAGCTAATTCAATAGAAACAATTAATGGAAAGAGATAAAAAGAGAGTGTTAGATGCTAATAGACTAGGCCTACACACCCACACCCACACCCAGTCTTAATTAAATAAAAAGATCAGGCTTGCACATGGTTTTTTTTTTGCCAATTTTTTTTTTATTAAGCATATAATACGTCACTTGCAGTGGGAGACAACCTATTTTCACCTAAAAAAAATTAAAAAACCTTCATAAATCACTTATCAATCCTAAAACACTATGAAATCACTAAAAAAAAAAACAAAAATCAACTAGATAAAAAATATCTAAATAGAACCCGATCTATTTTTTTAAGAATATTTCATCATTCCTAATAAAACAAGTTTCGTTGCTGAAAAGGAATTGTAAAGTAAGAGAAAAAAAGTAGTTAGATTAAACAAAATGTTTTCTCGTGAATTTGAAATTGATTATGACATTTCCTTTTATTTTATACTTTGATTTTTTTTTGTTGAATTGTTTCTTTCCAAAATAAATTTCAATAAATAAATCATTAATTTAGACATAGAATACAAGGCTGCAATTGAAATACAAATTTGAGAATAAAAATGAAAAAAAAATAGATATTGTAGATTACTATAGTGTTATACCTATATGTTTTAGTATATTTTGTAATATTAGATTAATATACTAAAATCTAGTGAATAAAAAAAATTATCTCATTGGATTAAGAAAGATAAATTATCTTAAATTTCAAAATTTGTTCATTTATTATTTATTAACGGCACCTAACCCCACCACGTTGGCATATTTCCTTATCCTTGTCTGGAGGTTACTAGTAAGAATCAAGAGTAATGTCAATAGTTATTCAAAAAAAAAAAAAAAACAAGAGTTTTTGGTCATTTAAGCTCTCCCGTATGGAGAAATTTAAATTACCTTCTAATTTTCCACATCATCAAACGGGTAAAAATAGTTACTCTGTAAAAAAGAGAAGGTGAAAAGTGAAAACAAATATTAATACCCAGCAGGTCAGGTCAGCACCCGAATTAAGAGGAAACAAAAAAAGCAGGACCCGAGCAGTTAAGTGGGTCCTTTTTAGATTGGATGAACAAAACCCCTCCAAAGTTAGGGTTTTTGGCCAAAAAACGGGTCGTTCAAATTTCACAGAGCTAGCTCGCCTGCAGACGCTGCGACGGAGAGAGAGAGAGAGAGGGAGAGAGATGTGGAGATCAATAGCAGCAAAATCCAGAGTGGTAGCACGGAACTTTGGTGCAACCAAAAACCCCAACAACAGCAACAAGGTATATCCTTCTCAATCTCATATCTCCGTATGGGTTTCCTCTCAATCTAGTGAAAACCTTAGATTCCTCTCATATTTCTCTTCAAACCCAAATGAAAACGATCATTCCCCCCCTACCAATGATGATTCTTCAATTATTTCTGGGGAACATAATGATACCCAGTTTGAGGGTTTATCAGATCAAATTCCACTGCCTTTTAGTGAAAATGGTGATGCCCGGATGGATACTTGTGCTTCGGGGGATGTGAGTGTTGACAGTCTTGCTGGAGAAGAGAATGTGGAGAGCGAGACTTATGAGATAGATGTTGAGAAGTTAGAGAATGTGTTGCATCTGTTGCAAAGTAGTGATGATGGGTCTTTAGAGTCAACTCTTGATACTTTTAGCTTGGATTTACATGAGGAGTTTGTGGTGAAAGTGCTCGAGACCCCGCATGTTTTGGGAGAGAATTTGATTAGGTTTTTTAAATGGGCGATGAAGAAACAGGATCTTAGCGTTACTACTCGTGCAATTGATGTGCTTGTTTCCTCTATATGTAGTAGTGAGCTTAGAAGAAAAAATGCTTATGCTTTGTGGGATTTGGTTAGGGAAATTGGCGAAAAGAATGAGGGTTTGGTGAGTGTAGGGAGTCTTAATCAGTTGATAGCTTTGTTGTCTAAGTTAGGTAAAGGGAAGGCAGCTTTAGAGGTTTTTGACAAATCAAAGGATTTTGGTTGTGTCCCGGATTCCGAGACATATTATTATACAATTGAAGCCCTTTGTAGGCGCTCCTTTTATGATTGGGCTTGGATAGTTTGTGAGAAGATGCTGGATCAAGGACCCTTACCTGATAGTGAGAAAATCGGTAAGATTATTTGTTGGTTTTGTAAAGGGAGTAAGGCAAAAGATGCCCACAAAGTTTATTTATTGGCAAAGGAGAAGAGCAAGTGCCCACCTAAGCCTGCTCTCTATTTTTTGATTGGATCACTATGCCGGGATGACGGAACTGTCAATTTAGCTTTGGAGATGTTGAATGATTTTGAAGGAGAAGCAAAAAAGTATGCGATTAAGCCTTTTTCATCTGTTATTCGTGGTTTGTGTAGGATCAAAGATCTTGATGGTGCTAAACAGTTACTTTCAAAGATGATTGTTGAGGGCCCGCCTCCCGGCAATGCTGTTTTTAATACAGTTATCAGTGGCTATTGTAAGGGTGGAGATATGAAGGAGGCAATAGAGATTATGAAACTTATGGAAAGTAGGGGTCTGAAACCAGATGTGTACACGTATACTGTTATTATTAGTGGTTATTCAAATGGTGGTCAGATGGAGGAGGCATGCTACATACTATCAGAAGCAAAAAAGAAGCACTCTAAACTGAGTCCTGTAACTTACCATGCACTTATTCGAGGGTATTGCAAACTAGACCAGTTTGACAAAGCTTTGGAGTTGTTGGCAGAGATGGAGAAGTTTGGGGTTCAACCTAATGCAGATGAGTACAATAAGCTGATTCAATCTCTTTGCTTAAAGTCCTTAGATTGGGGAACAGCAGAGAAGCTGTTTGCAGAAATGAAGGAGAAAGGCTTGTATCTAAATTCAATCACCCGGAGCCTTATAACCGCAGTCAAGGAGCTGGAGCAGGAGGGGTTAGCAAAAGAAGTAAGCATTGAAGTCTGAATTTTTAGTGTGGTTATCTTGTGTAACTTTCAAATGTTCCAAGTCTTTACTTTGTAGTTAGTGTCTTGCCCTTTTCCATAAAATAACGAGTGAAACTCTACAGTTCAATTTTGTTGACATGCATTCGTCCTCATTTCAATTCTATGAATCTGAAAAAAGTTCCAATTTTTTTCATGCGATCCATTTATTTGATGTTCTTGCTTCAGATTTGTGCTCCAGCTGTCCTGCCTAAGCTGGATGTTTGTTGACTACAACAAATTGGCTCTGTTTTCAGTGATATATGAACTGTGAGGTTTATGTTTATCAATGCCATTTTCCCAAATCAGGACAGGTTTTGCAAAGAATGCTGATATCTGTGTAGATGCATTATTTTGGTTTACGTTTGAAAGAGTTTTTAATATTGCTTCATGCATATGTAGCAGGGCTACCTGATATATCTGTTATTCATGGGGGTAAGATAAATTAACTGATCTGGACCTTAACTGGTTATGTGAGGTGTATTTTCTTTGTTGAGGTGCATCTTCTGCTGCAGCAAGTTATTTGGTTAGGTTTTTGGCTAATTCTTGAATTAAGGAACTGGATAATTTCATGACTTGATGCTGGTTTATATTAAAAATAAAAAAACAAGTGTAGCTTAATTAAGAAGAACATTTGCTTACTTTGTAAATCAATGAAGAAAGCTGAAATTGACTATCAACTAGTGAAAGATAGCAGAGATCAATTATCGATTAAGAAGACGAGGATACAAGGATTTATGTTATTGATTGATGATCATGTTCTATTCATAGCAAAAGTCTCTAGTAGTTAAACTAGTAGATGTTTGTATAGGATTGATAATTTAAGTTTATGTGAAATTCAATTCACTTGCTAATGATGGATCGGGTAGGCATAAATAGGAGAAATCCATTAGAAACTCTAATCCACATTGCACATAAGAAACTCTTTACTGAAGTGGGCTTTGAGGGGATTTTTTTTTATATTTTAAAAGTATTTTATTTTAAATTATTTTTTTTATTTTTAAATTGTTTTAATGTGTTAATATTAAAAATAATTTTTAAAAAATAAAAAATATTATTTTAATATATTTTTAAATAAAATAATATTTAAAAAAACAACTGAATCGATTGGACACTATAATTTTGGACCACGAAAACTCAATTTTATTGGGCAAAATTTCTGCATAAACAAAACCAAAACCCCATTTCAACTCTTAAACCCACAAAACTGATGCTTCAAACACAACAAACAAATCCCATATCAGAAGATTGTTTCTCAAATTACCATTACCTTATCTTTATAGAACTTCTTAAGCTCGACTGGGTTTCTTCGGTCTTACACCAAGAATTGTCATGGTGGTTGGTTGGGTTTCTTGCCAGCAAGGAAAAGAGAGGATTTCTTGCTAGAAACATGAAATATATAGCAATGGCTTCAATTTTTCTTACGGGCTTGCTTGAAATTAAAAAGGAAAAGAAAAGAAAAAAAAGTTAACCATAATGGCTGAGGTTGAGGTTTTTTTAGTTTAATAGCAAAGTTATAATATTAATATTATAAAGGTTTATCAGTTATCAAATGAAATATAATGATAATTTTATAAATAATTTAATATTTTTTATTGATTTTTTTTTTTTTTTTTGCATGTTATGCAGTGGCCACATTATCATCTAGATTTTGAATCATAGGAGAGGCCACTAGAAATAAACTATATTTAGGCTTGTTATGAAATGTAATTTTTTTCAAATAATATTTAGATGTTTTCTTTTAAAAGAAAAATTTGCAATTCAAGTTATAGATCCAATTGTGTCAAATAAATTAATTTTATTTTAATTAAGTGAAGTTTTTTTTGGCAATGATAGTAAGCGGATCAAAATTAAAAAAAAAAAGGTGATTGAGATAATTTAAAGAAAAACAATGCCGTTTAATTTTCATCTAATGAAATATGAAAGGACAAAATTAGATTAAAAAAAAGGTTAAAATTAACTCGAGTAAACACAAGTTGGTATGACTAACATGAACCTAAGTAATAAGGGATGAGTTAATATGAATTAACCTATGAAACCCACGATCTATACTATGAAATTAGGATAATCCAATAGAAAATAAATTAAAAAAAACTACAAAGCTTATTTTTCTTAAAAAAAAATCAATGTTAAAAGATGAAATTGGAAGAGAAAATAAGTAAACAAAAATGTCAACCCGCATTAACTATTCAAACTTGTGACCCGGGTCATTAGATCAGAAGCACCATACATGGAAAAACTATGAAGTTTAATCCCCAACCAATTAAATATTGAAGGATAAAATCAGGAAAAATAAATAAATTATACAAAATAATACAAAGCAAAAAATAACAATTAAAAGAATGATGATAAAAATTGAAATTAAAAAAATTAGATGACAAAAGAAAAAAAGAAAAATCACTTTAACAAAAGAACAAAAAAACCAAGAGAATGAGGACCAAATTAGAAAAAAATAATATATCATAAATTTAGATTGAAAAATAAAATTGAAAACTAATAAAAATTTTACAAAAGAATCACAGAAAAAAATTAAAAATCAAAATAATAAGGATCACATTAAAAAATAATATATCACAAATCGAAATTGAAGAATGAAATTAAAAACAACTAAAACTTTTACAAAAGAATCAAGAACAAAAATCATAAATTAAAAGAATAAGGGTTAAAGTTGAAATATCAACAACAAAAATAATCAACCTGTAATTCTCAAAGGAGGAGAGAGAGAGAAAAAAAACACACTAGCGATAAACCACCCACCTCCGCTAACACGCATCGTACCAACAGGAAGAGGACCCGGTGACATTTCAAACGACACGATAGAATGATATATGTGGTCACCAGGAGGCGCTGTGTGAGCCGCTCGAAGTGCGATGACATCTCTAATGTGCAATCAACTTTTTTATTTAAATAATAATTAATTCTTATTAAAAGATTAAATTATCCTCGATGAACCTGGTAATAATAAAAAACCAAAGCGAAAAAACCAAAAGGCCATAATGCATGATTTAATTTTTTTTTAAAGAATAAATTTATCATTTTACTATATTTAAAAATGATAAGACATAAATATCATGTAAAAAGATTGAAATACCATCAAGGCAATTGTTTTTTTATTTTTTTAATTTTGAAAAGACAAAACAGTAATTATATTGCAGTGGTGAATAGTAAAATGTGTATAGTGAATTTGTCTCCCCTTAATTTTATAGCTTTTTTGTTATATATATATATAGCGAATGAATCAATTCGAATATGAAAGATCTCTTATGAATTTGTCTCCCCTTCTGCATAATCTCGTCTTAAGCTACGCTCTAAGAAGAAGAGGGCATCCTTAGATGAAGTCTCCAGACTCTTCTGGATGCCATTAATATAACCTTAACCTTGCCTGATCAATTCTTCGTTTTCTTTGGAAAATATTCCCAAAGATATATGTCTCTCTTAAAGGTGATGGAATCCCTGCGGACTTCACATAAACCATCCATAACTGAAATGACCACTTCTGTCCCACGCTCTAGCCACAATATCGTGGTAATCTGAGTGGGAAGCCCAAGATATATGAGAGGTCTACCTCATATCAGAATGAAGACCACAGAAATTCTCCACGTAAGCTTCAGGGAAAGCTGCCTGCCAGTGAAAGTTAGCCATGGCTCTGTCCAATCTCTTGGCTAGATATCGGACTCCATTAATGTGCCTATGCTAAGTAAATGTAAGACCCTGACACCCCAAATCCACCGAAGTCATATATATCCTCAGTATAAGATGAGCCCCCAGATTGCTTTGCCCTACTTATCTCCTCTTGAGTTGGAACCCTATTCAAACTGCTTGCAGAGAACACCATTGGACCATTGGTTTAATAAGAGAGGTCTGTAAACGAGAAACCTGGCTAGATACGCTATGAACAACTATTGTGGCGTTGTTAATAGGGATATACTCTTTTTAGCTTGAGTACGATTTCCCTTTATCAACGTCATGGGTTGACTTTTCAGTTTAGGCACAGCTGCTGGGCCGTACCCTGTATAGATAAACTAGTTGCATCCAGTTTCTCCCTAGGGCTAGACACAATGCCTGCGGTTGAGCCCAAGTCCGCATCCTCTATGCTGTTATTGCTTTTCCCGTTAATATTTCACGTAGGTCTCGCACTTTCATACATTCCCTTTCAATTTCTTCTTTCTTGTAACAAGCAAGCACTCACCATGCATCTCGTTAGGGTTAGCGAAAGTAATGGGATATGATGAAGAGCCGTTACATGTTTCCTTATCCAGCCTTACCGCCGTCAGCTCCTGGTCTGCGCTTCTCGTTTCAGCCATCCCCTCAGGCAGGTCTTTAATCATCCGACAATCTTTACCTAGATGGTCGTAACACCCACATTTTCCACAGATAATATGCAGCCCCTCATACTCCACCTTGTACCAATGATCTCTTACCCAGATCTTCCCTACACAAATTCTAGCAAACCGTCCACGTTTCGACATTGAGTGTACGTATTCATATCAGGTTTGCCTATGGCCATTGCCATCAGAATATTTTCATCGTAAAAAGCTAAGTTAAGACTAGGGATTCGGATCCAGACCATAGTCTTGTTAATCTTAGCTTAAGAAGCGACAAAGTCTGTCGACCACTGGCTCACTGCTAGATAGTGATCGAATATCATCCATGGTCCTCCATTGAAGACTTTTGCTCTATCCTCTTCACGATCGAACTTGGTCATAAAAAAACTGTTCCCCCACATCCATCAACTCAAATCTCCAAGCCAATTTCAATATGTTCTTCAAGCGTGGATTCATCTGGTAGATGCCAATCTCCTTACCTAGCAGTTTTATATATAATCAGGGAGTCCTGCCAATGGTACGTATAGCACAATTCCTCAAAAACTAAGTCTTCTATGAAGATTTTAGGCAATAGACGATTACCATTCTCATGCTCAATTCCAACCAAATTAGTATCAATCAGGTTCATCCTGCCTCTTGCCTAGGGAGGACTTTATCTTTGAAGGAGATTTTTCCATCAACCATATAGGAAGTAGACTCGTTATCCAGTTTTAATCTGTTTTTTTTTAAAAGAAAAAAATTAAAATTTTTTTATTTTAAATTAAAAATTTTTAGTATTTTTAAATCGTTTTAATATTTTTATAAATAAAATATATTTTAAAAAACATTTTGTATTATTAAATATACTTTTAACAAGGGTGACTTCATAAAAAAAACAAGATAATGGAGGATAAACTAAAATGGCAGTAGAATAAAGATATACATATTTGTCGTGAAATCAAGTTTTTGTAAAACAATGAAAACATCATCTTTCCTGTCATCGCTCCAAATATTCTTACACCTGAGGATTGCCAAATATTTGTAGCTCCAAATATATATTCTCAGCTACAAATTCCTTTTCTTTTCTTTTTATTTAATTAAGAGTGGAATAACTTAAGGAAAGAAAGATAAAAAAGAAAAAACAGAGAGACACACATAAAAGTCTCTTGTAGAGAGAGACAAAGCATGAGCACTTCTTCCTCTGTTTCCATTTCAACAATTCCTCTCTTTAGATCTTAGTTTCTCTCAAGTTTCCCAACTGGGTCTTCTCCAATATGGTAAATTCTCAATCTCTTACTCTTTATTACCTCCTGATCTCTATCAACCATTTTCTGGGTCTTGATCCACATCAATTCATATGCTTAAACTTTTTTTTTTGGATCGTCAGGCATCATGGATTGCCTTTTGATCGGTGCTGGAAGGATCAGATGGTACTAGATTGGATTTGTTAAACACCCACTTCACTTTTTTTACTGGGCACCAACCAGATTCTATCTAAATTATCGTAAAAGGTCTTCTTTTATTTGCTCTTATTCACAGATTGATCTGTTTTTTCTTTGATACACATTGAGTTTTTTCATTTATCATCATTGCAACTTGTGTAATTAATATTTGTTACTATGAAATAAGCTAATGACTATTAGATTCTCAACTGAATTATAGATTTTAAGTTTTGAACTACTTTTGTCTTTTGAGATATTGGTATTGGCAATTGATGAGGCAATTTGTTGTAATGGATTCTTGTAGCAAGGGATGGAATCAGATCTTGGTAAGCTCTTCATTGGTGGGATTTCATGGGACACTGATGAGGAACGTCTTAAGGAATATTTTAGCAAGTATGGGGAAGTGGTTGAGGCTGTGATCATGAGAGATCGTGTTACAGGCCGTGCCCGTGGCTTTGGTTTTGTTGTCTTTGCAGATCCTATTGTTGCCGAGAGGGTCATCATGGAGAAGCACGTGGTTGATGGCCGCACAGTGAGTAGCTTGATTGCAAATATCTGCTATGCATTCTGAATATTTCTGGTGCCATGTTGACTTTCTTGTTTTAACTCACTTCATATTTGTTTAAATGTCCAAATACATGAGTTAAACATATTATTTCTCCCTAGTTTAATTCTGAGTTCATATTGTGAAATTTATATCAGGAAAACAATATATTCCTATTTGACTTTAGATGCAGAACATTTTGAAATTTATCGGCTTCATGTTTAGTACTCTGTATTAAAGAGTGGAAGAGAACGCATGATTCTAGTCTCTTACTGCTATATGAAATGTAAATCCAATTTGGCCTGAACTAGAAATTGACTCTCAGTGTATGCTTGAAGCTGAGAATGAAATGTAGCTGCTTGATTTTAGATAACATATTCTCAATTTTTCAGGTTGAAGCAAAGAAGGCTGTTCCTAGGGATGACCAGCACATTTTAAGTAGAAACACTAGTAGTATTCATGGTTCTCCAGGTCCTGGACGCACCAAAAAGATTTTTGTTGGAGGCCTTGCGTCTACGGTTACAGAGAATGACTTCAAGAAGTACTTTGAGCAGTTTGGTATTATTACTGATGTTGTAGTGATGTACGATCACAACACTCTGAGGCCAAGAGGCTTTGGCTTCATCACTTATGATTCTGAGGAAGCAGTGGACAGAGTTCTGCATAAAACATTTCATGAACTCAATGGTAAAATGGTTGAGGTCAAGAGGGCAGTCCCAAAGGAGCTATCACCAGGTCCTAGTCGGAGCCCTCTGATGGGGTATAACTATGGTTTGACTAGGGCCAACAACTTCCTTAATGCATATGCTCAGGGATATAATATGAACTCTATTGGAGGTTTTGGAATGAGGATGGATAGTAGGTTTAATCCACTCGCCACTGGTCGAAGTGGATTTGCTCCCTTTAGCACCGCTGGTTATGGGATGAGTATGAATTTAGAGCCAGCCTTGAGTCCAAGCTACGGTGGAGGTTCCAACTTTAGTAACACTCCTGCATATGGGCGGATCTCAAGTCCTTATTATAGTGGGAATCCAAGCAGGTACAGCACACCAGTAGGTTATGGTGAGGGGAATGCAAGAAATGATTCTCTCTTAAGCCCTACTACTTGGAATGTCTGGGGCAATGGCAGCCACAATACTGCCACAAATCCTGCCAGCCCTGGTCCTTTATTGGGCTCCAGAACTGGAAATTTTGGAGTTTCATTTGGGAATAGTGGATCGAATTGGGGCACTTCTCCTGTATCAGCTCAAGGCAGAGGAAGTGCTTCTGGCTATACTACTGGCAGCATGGGTTATGGGAGTGGTGACAACAATTATGGTTTGAGTGGGGCAGGATATGTAAGAAACAGTGGCACTGGTGCACCACCAACATCATCATTCTCTGGGTCAGCTGGTGGTTATGAGGGGTCCTATGGGGACCTTTATCGCAGTGGTTCTGTTTATGGTGATTCAACTTGGCAATCTGCTACTCCTGAGCTTGATGGTTGTGGTTCATTTGGTTATGGGCTCGGTGATGTAGCTTCAGATGTTACAACTAAGAGTTCCGAGGGTTATATTGGAAGTTATGGTGTTACAAGTAGACAATCAAATAGAGGTAACCCTTTTCTTCGAACATTCTTGAAATAAGTTAGGTTGTTAACAATACTTGATAGAATTATATATACATATATGCCAGCGTACATGGGCATCTGTGTGCATGCAAGTGTCACAGATATTTATGTTGAGTGAAAAGTCCTAGGAGTAGAATGCTTACTGGAACATCAAAAGAAGTCATTTGATTTTTGTGTGCTAATTTATTTCTTCTGCACTGACAAGTTCATAGGAAAAACTCAATTAAGTTTGCTTATAAAGTAAATGAAGGTTACATCTTCTCATCCTCATGGTGTGATGTTATCCACTTCCCTTGAAGATATGTCCTCATCAATGTTAAAATCTGATATCATAGCTTGATTGCCCTTAACCTGCATTTCTATTGTGAAGGATCTACACTGCTGCCTCTAGTTATGCGTGCTATGTATATGACACGCTGTAGTGGCTGTAAACTAATTTTCTACAAGTTTTAAATCTACATGGATGTTTTCTTTAACTATTTTGACTGGCCTTTTCTTGCTTATAATCCTTAAATTCATAACAATCTGCATTGATGACTTATCAGAACTTCATTTTTTATTTCCAGATTTTTAAGCAACTGGTAGTCCTATTAATATATTGTTGAATTCTTTAACGTGGGGATGCAATTGGATACACAACTGGGCAGAAGTTGGAATTTTCTTAGGTCTCTCGTTATTTTCTTTTGGAGTGAAAGTGGGCATCTTTAATCATGCAATTGCCCATGAAATGCACCCAGTTTTTAGCTCTTTTGGTTACTGATGTTTGATAGCTAATTGCTAACATCTGGTACTAATTTACCTTTTCTTTTATTTGGTACTTGCTTCAGGAATTGCTACCTAGGAGATCTGTTAATGGATATCACATGATAATTGTAGGTGCAGGAATCTGGTTAAACAGGTGAAGAATTGTGAATTTCATCATACGTCCCCCTCTTGATTACGTTCAGCTTATAAAGAAATTGATCTTGTAGAGCTAACAAGGGTTCTTGATTTGCATTATACACGTTGAGAGAGCTGCAGCAGTTACAAGGGATTTTCTGTAAGGTTTGAGATTTGATTTGATTTTTTTTCCTTCTTTCTAAATTAGTCAGAGGCTTAGGTTCCTTTCATGGTATTTGAGTGAGGTGTAAGATCAGATTGCGGGATATATACTCAGGAAGATTGGTTCCATAAATGTTCGTGAATCTCCTGTGGGGGCACATGTTAGCAGTTGGTAAGAAAAGAGTATTTTCTTTCATTTTTTTCTCTTGCCTGCCAAAGGTGCTGGATGTTGTCAGTATCTTTATTTGGGATTTGTCTCTCCCAGATTGTATTTGAGGTTCTCTGCCCCTCTGCTAGTGTGAAACATTACAAGGGATGGTCTTCTACGATTCCCATAAATAAGTTACTGAATATTCTGATTCATTTTTTATTAATTGTGACAAAGCAAGTTTTACACTCACAGGCTGTTCTTTCATCTATCTTTATTGAATTAATTTGTTATTGGGGTTTGCTGATATTTAGATTAGCTTGTTTCTACTTACATTAGGGCTAATATGGCTATAATTAGGTGCTGAGACTCAATATTATCTGCAAATGCTTCAGCTGTTATGGACTTAATTGTAGATTTTCTGCTGTGACCGATTATTATGGTTTTATGATACTACAACTGAGGATCGGTTTAACTGTTCACATGAGCAGTTCGACTAGGTTAATATATGTTTTTAATTGTTTTATAATAACTTCGTGTCGTAATTTAGTCGGTTAGCTTGCGGGACAAGCTAGATGTCGCGGGTTCAAGCATTGGAGGGTGTGAATATTTTCTGCTTTGTGACAGAAAACTTGCACGATTTTTCTTTGACTGTAAAAAAAAAAAAAAACAAAAAAAGAGAAGGCCCAGTCATAGGCCTGGCTCTTTTCTTCTTTATTTTCCTTTTTTCTTTGGTTTTTCTTTTTTTTTTGTACTCCAAAAAAAATTATAATATTCATTTACTTTTCAGTTGTAATATTATAATTTTTATTTGAATTTTAACACTTGATTTTTTAATTATTGTATATCTAATATGAAAATAATAATATAAATAATAAATTGTTCATGAAATTCAATTCAAATATTGTTTTTACTCTAAAAATTTTTAAATAGATTTTCAATATGATTTTATCACATTTATAATTTTTTTAACTTTAAATTACACATAAACATGAATATATTATTTTGATATTTTCTATTAATTTGCTTTAAAAGTTATAAAATAATTAGTATTTTAATACTTGGTTTTGCTTTACACTAACGCATTTATATCCTCTTTGGTTGTATCTGCTATGGTTCATCTTTCTGCAACAAAATATTTCGTCTCTAATTTGTAATGCTACTTTGTGTATCCCTTGCATGGTTATAAAGCCTAATCCAGAGGTCAATTCTATCAATTCTATAACGGGTCAAGTTGATTAATTCAAGTTTTAACTTAAAAAAACTCTTGGAAGAATGTTTCATGTTTTAAAAAAAATTAATAAAAATACCTGAAAAAATATCATTTTAATAAGAAAAATGGACCATGTCTTTTCATCAAACCAAATCAAGTATGTTCTCTTATTCAAACCTGGATTGGATTGGAAAATTGGATGCATGTGACTTGGGTTTTTATATCTTTATTTTCATTTAATTTTTTAATAAACAACTAAATGATATTATAATATTACTTGCATAGTTGTTATAGATTGATCTAAAAAGGTGTTTTGAGTAACCGGTTCAATCTAGTAGGTCAATGATATACTATGTTAAAAGTCTTAAAAATTATAATTTTTAATTAATTCAAAATGCAAGCCATACTAAAGGATTAAAAGTTTTAATTGACAAACACAAAGCAAATTGTAACAAAAATATATTTAATTAATTCAAAATTTGATTAAAATATGCAATTTAATTAAGAATTAACAAATTAATATTTTTTTTTATTTATAGTTCACTTATAATTTAGTTTTTTTTTTGTCAATTTATGTTCTTTTCTAATTTATTTTACTTTTTTGAAAATATATTAAAGAAATAAAAAGAGATTTAGGTAAGATGGAAAATCAAAGAGACATTTTTAAATAAAGATTACTAAAGTGAGGAGGATTAATGCATGTTAACAAGTTAGAGACTAAGTATTAGTTTCGTTAAGTATAGAGATTAAAGTCGTATTTGTTTGCTGGAAAGTAGTTTCTTTTTAGAAAACAGTTTCTGTGAAAAGTAGATTAATTTCTAATGTTTGACGATATCATGCAAAATGAGTTGGAAAATATTTTTCGGTATTTGGTTATACCATGAAAAATAAGCTGGGAAATAACTTATTAATATTTTTTTTCAAGTTTATTAAAAAAAATATGGACCAAATCTAACAGATAAAAAAGCTAAAAGAAGAAGAAAATGAAAAACAAATATCAATTTCATAAATTATTTCAAATAAAATAAATAGCAATCAAAAGAATGAGACCAAGTCTGATAGAAAAAAATTTCAATTAATAAAAGAATAAGAAAAAAATAAAAAACAATCAAAAGAATGAGGACCAAAGTAGATATAAAATCAAATTCTAAAGGATGAAATTAAAAAATAAAATTCAAAACAAAATATACACCATTCAAAATATTGAAGATCAAATTTGATATAATCAACACATAACATGATATTTTTGAATTTTTCAAAACTTTTGAAAAGTGTATTTTGCTGGAAATAAAAGGAAAACACTTTCCTGAAAACCAAGTTAAAATTTTCTTTATGGAAAGTGTTTTACATTGACT
>Ga0307517_10004184_pt1 | contig 22258 bp, 25 predicted proteins | sample 23_EM_MG_FD_194515 | JGI IMG/M metagenome (GOLD analysis project Ga0307517, IMG submission 194515) | Populus trichocarpa ectomycorrhiza microbial communities from riparian zone in the Pacific Northwest, United States - 23_EM | ecosystem: Host-associated > Plants > Roots > Unclassified | place... | reverse complement strand
ATCCTGCTTCCTCTGTGAGGTGTTCCCAGGAAGATTATACCTCGCGTAACGGTGAAGATGCTAGCAAGATGCGGGTGGGTGCCCTGTACTTGATTTGAATAGTGGAGTGCCTGTAGGGTGCCCTGTTAGGCTGGGAAATTGACAGAGGAAGGGGCTTCAAAGACGTACGTCTTTAACAATCAGCCCGCCCAGAGAGTGTGCTACAAAGATGATTGGGCGATAGCGCTACCCAACTTGAGATATGGATGAATTGACGATCGCATCCGACTCACTGCATCTTTTCTCCTCACTCGCGACAAATCTTGTACCAAATTGATTGAGTGCTCAAACAGGGTATTCAACGATGCGCGCCCGTTCAAATCGACGATGTTCGCATCGTATCCCAAGGTGATAACGCGGATGTGCGACAAAGCCTCCTCCGTCGGTAGCAGATCTTGAGGCCAACATACGTTGTCCTTAGTCCAAGTACCCTTTCGGTGACCGCGCAAGCCGTGAACAAAAACGATACTGTTCAGAAGTCAATGTGGTGTATCGATAATAGGATGTAGCTCACTCGGCTGTTATGGGATCGACACCCTGAACTAAAATTTCAGCACCAATGGGATGGGAGGATGTGTCAGGAGTGCTACTAGCTGCTGGCACATGGCTCGCTGTAGGCACATCGCTTGCTGGAGGCACATGGCTCGCTGTGGGTATATCGCTGGCTGTAGGCATTGATCCATCACTGGCTGACATCGTCAAAGTCGTAGCGCTGGAGAAACGTACGACAATCCGTAAATGCCAAACTGCAAACACGAGGCCATTGTGTTCGGTACGCAGATGGTTGAAAACGGTCAGTCTGACACACGTGGTTTCCGCCGATCTTTAAAACTTCAATCAATAAGTATTTGGACGTCGAAAACTACCAACTGACAGCCATCACCACTTTCGACGAGGGTTTGTCCTCCACTGTTCAGCCAGTGGAATCTAGCACCATTGAAGTCTTCTTTAATGACAAATTAATAAACGCGGATACCAGAACTTTCTTTGATACTCCGGGCTCCAAAGCTGGAACTTCATAACCCATCCATTATCTCTGTTCCAAAAGATGCACAGATGCCCTGAAGTAACTGTAAGTCATCTTGTACATCTGACTGGATTTGTATGGAGGGGAAATCCATGAAACTCACCAGCGCGGTCATGATTGGGAGATTGTTGCAGCCCCTTGAGATTGGATTCCAAATCATGAAGGAAGGCACTTCTCGTTATACGTCGCTTCCGCATTGGGATTTACCCAGTATGTCGTGATACTCCGCCTTGGAGTGGCTTGCCCAGAGTAGCACCCATGCAATAGACTCGAGGTCATGCTGATAGAGCCGAGAAATTTTGCTGTTTAATCCATCTGCTGAGAGTAACCTCCACGCCATAAACAATAAGGTCCAGTCCGACGATGGCCCGTCTGCGTAGGGCACTTATCACCGGGTTTCATGATCGATGCAAGATCGAAATCATTGAGAACGCCTCACCTAGTCTCGTTGTACGAGATTGTTAAAACGGACGTCGCTGTGGGCAACTTCCATCACCCAATGTAAGCGATGGCCTGGGGAGAAGATCAAAGACGGTTAACTGGAGGATTGAATGAACATACAATGTACGAATGATATATAGCAGTGGAGAACTTCTTTTGTTAACCTCAGGTATATGGTTCAGGACAAAATCGCGGTGCTCTCCGAGAGACTGAATGTTGCCGTGAATATGCTGGATGATTTCGCCCTTTCTGACGACCGTCCATGCAACCTAGAAAAAGTGTGTCCTAACAAGGAGGGGTAGAATATCAAGGTCATTGGACCTGATACATCCTTGTGCATCATACGCCTTGGCATCTCTTTCGCAGAGTCAGGATACTCACCGTCGAGGTGGATACCCGAAGTGGGTGGGACCTGCCGCCTACCACGACGATCGAAACCTTTCAATCGCGTAATACGCGCATTGTACCCCAGGAGTAATGCCTGGACGGCCGACGCATGTTGCCTGAGGTCGAAGGAGCGTCAAACTGCTGTGTGTGCGAGACTTCTTACTTTGAACCAATAGGAGTGGTTGACCCTTCCAAGAGGAACTTCTCGCGGCGTCGTTGTTACACTCGCACAAGGTGGTAGTGGATGTCGATGAGGAGTCGACCAGGTAGGACTCATTGATCGAAGTCACAGTCCCATACCACTCGATGATGTCGTGTTTCCTCTTTACTTGTATTCCAGGCTGGGGCCAACGCAAGCGTAGCACTCATATGAAACAGGCCCAGTTCACAAAGACTCGTAAGCGCAGATAACACCCTTGCCAGGCCCACGACAGATTCTTCCGCATCCACCAAAACAATCAACTTCAACCCAAAAGAAAATCCACGAAACTCACCAGAAAGCGCCTGCACCATTAACGGCAAAAATACACTCCTCCAAAGTCCTCCCGCCCGCACAAGCCACAAAAACCACCACACTCTCAAAAAAACGCGTACCACAACCAATCCTTATCACTCAAATACATAATCTCAACAACACATCATGCCTTTTGCCTTCCGAGGGAGATTCAGAGCGAGATATCGTGCAGGACGGCGTAGTTGAATGGGTCAATGAGCAGTGTGGAGAGGTGTTCTTGTATGTGTGACTGGAGTTCTTGCATGTTAGGACATCTGACACGACCAAAGTCACTGGCAGTTCCTCGATAGATCCCATACGATGAAGGCAAACCTTATGTATTTCGAGTCTTTGTGTCCACGTGATTGAATTTAAATGAGACGGTCCATTAAACATTTATGATTTAAATGAGAGACGGATGATTCATAACGGGATGGGGTATGGGATAGTGTAGGCTGTGATTGCAGTGAGGGCGAGGAGAGTCCATGGAAGTTGGTCGAGCATGGTATTGGACGAACCGAGAACCCAAGTTGATAATCGATTATCGACAAAGCTTCAGTTTAATTTTGCTCCAGTTATCGTCGCCACCGTAGGCCCGTATATGCCTTCGTCGTCCTCCGTTTCAGAACGACTCGGGGACGAAGTCGAACGGGATGAAGTCGAGGAGGGGCCACGGCGGCAAGGAAACCGAAGTGAAAACACTCCGAATATCACCAACCCATGATTCGTTCCAAGATGCTCATATAAAACACCTCTGCCCAACCAAATTCTTCCAGACTGAGATTATGAGTAGGGTTGGATGCGTGGTAAGGCGCTGCGTCGTTCGGAGAGGTTTGTAGAGTTTGCCTAGGCCTGCGAATTCGAGCATGAGGAAGATGCGGGTCACGGTGGAGTCATGGAAGTAGTCATAAAGTCAGAAGAAGTTGGGGTGTCTGAGGTGTTGTTGGATTTCGATTTCGCGGAGGAGTTGAATTTGGAGGTTGTTTGGTGTGAACCATGTAGATATGCCCCTTTCCTAGTGGTCGGCCGATTGACGGATTGTGGATTATGGGGCGACTGGATTGACACATGGTAGTTTCCCTAACCGTGACGAGTACGACTAGTAGTTCAGCTATGGCCGGTATGTTGCAGTCTCTATTATTGTAATGACTATTTCCACAGGTTCTACCTGGCCTGCATTTTCCCAGTTGCAGGAGTTTCTACAGATTCTGGGATTCCGGCCAATATTGAACGACTCTATTCAGATGTAGAGAAAGTACATGATATTTTGAGTGGGCAATAGTTAGTTTTTCTCTTGCCTTTCAGTACTTACTTATGTCTTATTTGCTGACAATTCCCGCTGTCTTCTAGGCGGCATCACGGTTTGTTCAATTTGTCACTGTCTCTTTCTTGCTCATATTAGCCTGTAAATGACAGATTGAAAAAACAGTATGGAGGCATTCCGCATGTGCGAGAGCTAGAAATGGAGATGAGTATGCGGTCAATTTAGTTCTAGGCTTTGTATTAATACCTGTTTTTGTTCCAGTGAATATTGCCAATGATTTCTACTGGGACTTGTGTCTTAATAGGAAAAAGGTCCTATAATCTATTGCTCATTCTGCTGCTTGTCATTCTAACCAGACCACTTGATTTAGTTGTGTATTATTGCTGCTGAGAGCGGTGCTTATCTGGTTAGTCTCCCTCCCTCATTTCAGACATTGCTTCTAAGGAAAGTATTTCTAATTTGTCTCAGGCTATAAGGTTGTTGAAATTCCTGACCAAATATGGACTCGTTGGGTTGGATGAGATGGGAAAATTCCCTACTCTGTGGATTAAATTTGTTACTGGTCCCGATGAACCTGTTTCAAGGTCAAATGATTTTGGCATAATTATTGAGTAATGTGACAATTTTCTCTGCTTTGTTCTATTCTGAAGATTGTTAGATATGTCGTTCTCTTGCGCCCATCTCTGCCTTCTCCTCAAGGCCTTGCATATGCAATGTGGAAGATAATACGACCCGAGTTTTATTATTATCTCGACATCGACATTAGCAATTTACCTTGTCAGATTCTTTGGTGGACTAGTGGTGATACGGACAAGTCGAGCGAAATCATGGATGCGAATCTTAAAGATATCACTGGCAGTATGCTTCCGGTTGAAGGGGTAAGCATTTCCAGTTTCAATGGGTTCAGTTTTATTGAAATTTTTTTAACAGATGGATGCTCTAACTAAGAGGTTAAAAAATACCGTGACCATTTCAAGACCAAAACAAAAATCTGGTGCATCTAATAGCAGCGGGACAGAAAGTAATCCAAAGACTCGGAGCTTTAAAACAGGAAAAAGTCCAGGCCCAGGAGATGGATAAAGGAAAAAAGAAGTTTCATGAAGAGGTTAATTATCTGGAAAGGAAAGAGGGCACCGAAATGAGGAATTGGGCTGTTGAATGTGCATCGCGATTGCCAGACACAATGTAAAGGCGCATCCGAGTCGCGTACCTTGTTTTCGCTTCCTTTCATGGGCCATCGGTTGAGCGTAGTCATAATCTTTAGAAGTTTCGGTCCGTCTAGGGCAATAAGAAAGTTTCGTGATTCAGACACAAAGGATGGTTACTAGTTGCCCATTCGTTGGAGTGAACCGTGTATCTCTGTTGACATTCCCGAATGCATGTATTCTATTTTACTGTAATAATATGTAGTAGTAGAAATTGGAGTAGTTTTCTGTTGTGTACGGGCTACGAAACAACCTGGGGCTCAAAATCGATCCAGAGCCAAAGCAGTGAGTAAGTGATGACACTGATAGTACATATCCAGATTGGCCAATAAGGGGAATGCCAACCAAAGGTAGAATTTAAATGAGAGACGGGTGATTCATAAAGGCTTGGGTATGGGATAGTGTAGGCTGTGATTGCGGTGAGGGTGAGGAGAGTCCTTGGAAGTTGGTCGAGCATGGTATTGGACGAACCGAGAACCCAAGTTGATAATCGACAAAGCTTCAGTTTAATTTTGCTCCAGTTATCGTCTCCACCGTGGGCCCGTATATGCCTTCGTCGTCCTCCGTTTCAGAACGACTCGGGGACGAAGTCGAACGGGATGAAGTCGATGAGGGACCACGGCGGCAAGGGGACCGAAGTGAAAACACTCCGAATATCACCAACTCATGATTCGTTCCAAGATGCTCATATAAAACACCTCTGCCCAACCAAATTCTTCCAGACTGAGATTATGAGTAGGGTTGGATGCGTGGTAAGGCGCAGGAGGCCCGGAGTTGGCAAACTTGTCACAGACATCAACCGAGAAAGTGACGCCGACACCGAGGAGGCAGAAGGCGGGGTACGAGGAGAAGAAGGGAATGAAATGATCGAAGATGTAATATGTCAAAGTAGAAGAAGCAGAAGTTTAAACAGAGATAGATGAGATGGTTTCGAAGGCGTTTTTCGAGGTAGAAAATAAAGAACGAGAGTAGGTGGTGGACATGAAATCAAATTTTGGACTTCGGGTAGAAATTGAAAAACGAAATGATAAAAGGAAAGGTACAAAAAAAAGAAAAAGATAATAACCCGATTCTTCGATCTTCTGTGACCATTGACCCTCCCAAATGACACTGAGCAGGCCCCGCCCCCGCCTCGACTCTCGACTACCTGTGCCGGAAAAGCTCCCATTAGGCGAAACAACCCAACCACCGAACCGTACAACCCACAACATCCATGTACTTCGCCGTTCCGCACATCACCAAACCCATTATCACGCCCCAAATATCACATCACGACACACTTACAACACCCCGCACCCTCATCCAGTTCCTTGTCATGTTCTTTCTCCTTTTCAGCCCGTTTCTGCGAAGTCTGCACTTGTCCCTGCACTTGCATCGTTGGCTTCGTCGTCGGGCTCGGATTCGACTTCGGCACCGCAAACGTGCTCCTCTCTTCATCCTCAGGGTTTTTCTGGGATGCATCCTCCGCATCCTCCTCCTCTCGTGGAGGCGGAGGCTTGGACACACCAAATTCATCAAGCTCGACGAACTCGTCTCCTCCCGCATCATCACCTATGCGTGGATGTCGGTACTTGGAGTGGTCAAACCCGAAAGTCCCAGGCGCCTATGTATATGGTGCGGAGTTAGTCATGAATGAGCCACAAGTTACAGATACTTACGGGAGCGACGACCTCCTGTGCCACACCGTTTGCTTGCCTCTTCTTCAGTTGTAGGTGGGGATTCATATTCTCGAAATAACCTTCCAGACCTTTCTTGCGAGCTACAACGGGTATGACGACCTAATTGATAAATATGAGATTATGTAGATGGGAATTTGTGAATGAGAGATGAATATGCGTGAGAGTAAGGTAAACAGGTAGAATGGAAGCAGGCATGGCAAATTGGAAAAGAAGACAAGATCATAGAAAAGAAAAGAAATAAACACGCACATCATCCCAATTCCCTTCCCGCGTAAGGGGTTGTGTCCATGAGGGTATTGCATCAGCTAGCTCTTCGCCGCCTTCAACGGTAGGATACATTGCGACACTTGATCTCTTGTCGCTCTTTTCTTCTCGTTTGGTAGGTGGCGGTTTGGATTTGGATTTTGGCTTTGCTCTGGGTTTGGAGTTGGTTTTCGTTCGCGAGTTGGTGTTATTAGGACCCTTTTTAGATACACTGGGTGTCGGGGTGAGTTGTGATGGGGATGGCGAGGAAGAAGTGGAGGTAGATCCGGGTGAGGTGCTCCGATTATTGAATGACGATGGGGGCGCACTTTGTGGTGTTGAGGTGGTGTTGGAGGTGGAAGCTGAAGCACCGCCGAGGGAACTGGGCGGTTCGGATTTCGATCTCGTAGGGCGTGGCGGGATCGATGTCGGTGTTGTTGCTCTTGGGATCAGCGTCGTCGTCGCCGGTGTGGGCGTCGAGGTACCGTTATAGGTTGACCGAGAGTCGGAGGAACGTCGTGAGGAAGAGGAGGGGTGGGGTATTCGTGAAGGCGGTGCGGAGGCTTGAGTTTGTCTTGATGAGGGGCGAGGTAGCGGAGGGACTGGTGTCGCGGTTGGGGGTGTTGTTGAATTCGTTGGATATGTAAACGGCTTCTGAGTTTGGTGGGCACCCGCGGTAGGTGTCCACATCTCGCCTGCGTTGGTGTTGGCGGTGCCGCTGGTGCTCGTGTTAGAGGTGGAGTCAGAGGTGGATGAACGAATGTTGAGAACGTCCGCTTCGGTGGGTATGTAAGCGTAGGCGTAGGGGTATGGTTGGGTATCGGAGGTTGGCGGAGGGTGGTTGATAAACACGAAGTCGTCGTCGTCTGATTGTGGTTCCTGGTAGTTGTGGTTCAAGTTGTGCGTACCATTGTGCAGTGTATGGCTTTCTTCCACCTGTCGTGTCGTTGGTGTACTTTGCTCATCCTCGTCATTCTCTTCAGGCTCCTCCTCATCCTCCTCCTCGTCGTCATCGTCGTCGTCCTTATCAAAATCAGTCGGGGGATCCTGGTCCAACACTCTCTCCCCCCAAAAACCACCATCCTCAACACCTCTCCAACTTTCAAATCCATCCACACCAGCCCCATCTTCATCCATCTCATCAAGATACAAACTGTCCCTCTCCTTCCTCGTTAAACCACCTATACTCCCAGCCCTTGGCCGTTTCCTCCGTAGCCGCAAGAGATCTAGATAGCCATTTTCTCTGTTCCCCGCGCCTCCACCAACACCTTTAGCGTTCTTACCCGCACCCACACCACCTTTACCACCCCCGGCTTTCCTAGACCGAATAAGATGCCCATAATTCGCAATGTCCAACATCTCCTGCCTCCGACCGACTTTTAGCTCCCCGACACCGCCGTTCCGGCTCACTTCGCCGCGATACCAGTGCTCATAAGGTCGTTCTTCCGAGTCTATGGATGGCCGTCGCGGATCCTCCTCTGTCTGGCTCTGTTCGACTGTATCATCGTGTGTCTGCGTATGTCCCAAGCCCAGACCATATCGTTGACCCTTCGCATGCGCGTACAATCCCCCTTCCGCAGAAGACGAAGATGACATGGAATCAATCAGAAAAGGTGGTGATTCGTGTAACAATCCCAAGCCTCTCGTATGAGATCTCGGCATGTCGAAATCTGACGATGAAGAGGGTGGCATTTGTTTAAGTTTTGGTGTGTTCTCTTGAGATGGGGGGTGGCGTTGCCGACCATGCCCGTTGGCTGAAATACTGCCACCGCTCATTTGCCGGGCTTTAGGTATTCGAGTTGGATGTGGGTTTTTAGGCGACGAATATGTCCTTTGCCGCAGTGTCTGTGTCTGTGTTTTTGCCTTTTGCTGGTGTTGCTGTTGCACCTGCACTTGGTCCAAGTGGTGTTTCTGCGGGTTCAGAACCTTGGAACCGGGTGGTGACCTTGCCTCGTCGCCAGAGGGTAACGAAATAGCAGACAGCCGGCGTGCGAGGGTTTTGCTCTCACTCTGCAGACCTGTTTTCGTTAGAGTTAACAACCGCAAGCTGATAAAAGTGAAAACATACGCTTGCGGAGGGCAGGGACGACTTCCTCGTCCCACAAGGGATCCTGGGCCATTACGGAGGTTGGCAGAGTTGGGTTGCGTGGGAAAGTTTCTTAGTTCAGTCAGGTGTCCAACCAGCCTAAAAGCCATTTCGTCACTACGATGTCGGCCATGGTGACGCCCAGCAAAGAAGCGATTTCAAGCTTGTATCATAATATGCTGAGGACTTCGCGGACTTTCAGCTCGTATAACTTTCGGACGTATTTTGCTCAGCGGACAAAAGATACGTTCCGGACATTACAGGTACGTAGCCCATACACTGGTATCCTAATCAGAGTTTTGACATTATGTAGAACGAGGCAAATGGCGAGAGACTTCGCTCGTTGTATGCCGATGCGTTGAGAGAACACGAGGTTTTGCGTAGGAGTGCGGCAATGAATCAGCTTTATGGGGGCTGGAAGGTATCGTTAGAGGTTCAGGAAGCTGAAAAAGGGCCTGATGTAGCTGAGGAGAGATCGGATTCATGATTTCGAGTAGAAAATGCGGAGGGAAAATCACAAATTTCATGTTTTGTCTTCGGATCGTGACCAAGGCCACCACGAACTGCCCTTCTTCTTGTTCTGAACGACAGCACTAGGCGCAGTACGTGCTCGTCGAAACTTCTCCTCCTCCTGCGTCACCCTCTCCGCCTCCAAAAGCCTCTTCTCAAACTCCATCTTCTCCCTCGTCCTCTCTGCGTCGGCAGACTCATCTCTCAGCCGCACCGCCTCTGAACTGGATTTTTGTAGTTGCATAGACCCAGCAAGAAGCGCAACGACTGTAACACCCTGCAAGGCCACCCGAGCTCGTAGCCAATGATTCATCTCTTTTGATTTACCCTGTCGCAGTTTATGTGCGGACATGACGAGAGCTGCGCAAGTAAGCAGGCAACCTAAGTGATTATAATCCTATTAGACATTGCATCCCTGGCGAATTGTGATGTCCGTTTACCCATTGGAACCCAAGGATTCTCATTGAACTTCCTTGCAAACTTCGAACTCCAGGTTTCTAGAGGGTCTTGGTATCCTCTTGAACGAACTTTGGTCGGTAAGGGTGCGGGTTGGGCTGTAACAGGCTCAGACATTATTGATTGGAATTTGGAAGTGAGTACTTACGTCGGGCAAAAAGGGAGGTCACCTGGTCTTAGTTATGTAAGCGGATCAGCGGCAGGAATGATCACGAAAACAATTTAACAATTTGAATCTAAGGTACACGTATGTAGATATCATTGACGATCTTGCGCTCATGAAACGGGCGTCGCGCAAAATATACATCTTGTGTCCCGAGTCAGGTAAAGTGTTTCATAGTTAGATCAACTCATCCGCGAATAGTTACCCTTATCTCCTGCACCAATGGCTCCCATACAGTGATACACCCCAAGCAAATCGTCGACTCCTTTATGTCTACACGAAAACAAGGGATCCCAGGGCCCAAACTGGGAAATCCTTCAGAAGAGGCGCTCGCCAAGGACTGGGGATTTTGGTTTGATACATCATTTGAGCGAATCTATTTTTGATTAGGTCCGCATGCAACAAGAAGGAAGGCCTCTCCAGCTCAAAGTCGAGCTGCCTTCAGTTCATCGTCTAGCAAACAGCGCGCATTCATCCAGCTGTGTATCAAGTGTCCAGTGACTAACGTAAGTAATCGGCGGCGAGTGGTACATGTATATGAGTATACCCACAGTTCAGTTACAGTATGATTATATGATAGGAGTACCACGTCTCTACATCAGATATACTTAACATACGTCGCATCAACCTCTTTCCATTCCCTTCCATCTCTACCAGAGGGACTGGCTCATAGGCGATTATTAAATCGGCAGTGACGACTAAACGAAATCCACGATGAAGACACCAGATATAGATACGGATCTGGCCGATATGTGAGTTCCTCACATGTACGTTGTCTAGAATCAGTTTACTCATGTGTGTGTGCAAGGTACGGAACCAACGTACGTCCTGAACTTTGCAGACACCGATGATGGCAGCATTAACGATGGATTTCCCCAGTATTTGGCACTCGCGAGCTTTACTGTATTGGTTTGGGACCATTTTATCACGTTTGACCGAGAGGTTGTGTATATCTGGCCGGCAAGGAAGAATTTCTGTGCGTTTTGCTCATTTTGTTGTTGAAACAAGACTGATGTTCCGACAGTGATGTTTCTGTTTATCATAGTAAGTCTTCGGTGACAACGCATCACGATCGGTTCCTTAAGTTGAGGCAGAACCGTTACCTAACGCCACTGGGTTTCATCGTCAATTTATGTGGTATGTTATTGTATTGTGCGATACAACCCTTTGTTAAACAATTTTAAGCCTATTTATTACCCGTATGGACACCAGATGTATGATTCTTTATTCGATGACATTTCACATCATTGACAAGCATCACAGACTTGTATGCGTCTTGTCCGTTATGAAGGAGCTATGACTGTATTCGGGATTAACATCGTCGGTACGTCCTGATCACTGACCGCTCCTAATGGATCTCAGTTGACTCTGGACCTGAACAGCCATAATGATGTTTATACGCATAAAGGCCCTTTATCACGGGCACAAAATTATCCCTGCATTGGTCGCTGCCCTTGGTTTCGCTTCGTTCATCATGAACGCATACTTGTTGACGATGGCAGCCCCAGTCATTCATCATCCGGATTCAGGCGTCCATTGTAAGATTCTAAATCCCTCAAAAGACCTGTATTCTCATGTCATTGTCACCAAAGCATGTACCATGGTTTTCGAAGGGAAAATGTACATTTCCACTGCTAAATCCCGATTCACACTACTAAACATTTGGAGAACAGAATCAATATCGTATCCACGTCTGCAAGGTTGCCCCTCGGTTATGATACCGTGGTCCTGGTACTGACGCTATACAAAACGTTTCCATCGTTGCGGAACAACACAACTTCATACGTTATGAGACGATTAGCACGAGACGGCATCCTCTATTACGGGTTTGTTATTGACCACGCACAAATTATGTTCTATTGTTGATTTTTTTTCGGTAGTGTTATCCTTTCGGTCGCCATGATTTGGAGTATGATGATCCTACAGGCACGACCGGGCATTCAAAACATTGCCGCCACTCCGTACTTGCTGTGAGTCTGTTATTAACTGGAAGAGAATTCGGGCCTCATCCAACCCACCCAGATTGACAGTGGCGATGATGTCCCGCATTACGATCAGCCTCAAATCATCCGTGGACGAAATGAGGGATATCAACGTCGTCCGCCCTGTATTACCCAGCATGTTCACGCAACATAGCCGCATGCGTGTCGCACAAAACGTCAAGGTTGTCATCAATCAGAACAACACTGGCAATTGCCTGGATTTCGGGGTCGAATTGCCGACGATGGATCTACTGCGGAACCAGCCTAATTCTGATTCTGCGATGCTTTCCGAGAGTGCGAATACGACCCTTACGCCCAACCGACCGACTTTTTTTGATACTCAGCAGTCCTCAAGATATGCGGAGGGAGCGACGACCCCTAGGCTACCAGAAATGATTCAGCAGAAGTCCTCAGCATTTAACGAGGTCACGATCCTTGGACCCAATCGATCGAGATTGAGTACTATTCAGCAGGAGTCCTCTGATTGGGACCTCTTTCCCGAGGCGGAAAATTTAGGCTTTCCTAATCGTGCCAGGATGTCGGGCTCATTTTTAACAGAAGGACCAAAGGCAATTTAGCCCAATTGTACGAAACCAACAAAATTTCCGAGTGTGCATCCTATTGAAGTAGCTCATATAAATATAGGTGTCCAGGGGGAGCTGTGGATTCGCTTGGTTTCTTCGGACCATCGACCAACGATAGCTCCGAGCACCATCAGGCGAGATAGGGGGGTGCGTTCTTCATCAAACATTTGATGCCCTCATCATGGACTGGAACCGACTTACATTTATGGAAACCCGCTACCAAAGAGGGCATGATCGGAGTTATATTTATTACATAACTTATTATTAGTATTTATCAACCAATGCGTCAACTGCTGCGGTTGTGCTCGACTCTCTCAAGGCCTCCGCGGCCTGTTTTATAATCGCTAACTTCTCTCGCATTACTTTGATTGTTTCGGACCTTTCGGTGAATATCCGTTCAAGGAGTGTAGGATCTTTCCAACTTGACGTTAACTGGTAGAAACCTTAGAGCGGTATTCGATAACAAAAATCCTTGACCCTACTTAATTCAACCGAGTCTACAAATTCTGGATGCCTCTGCTCACCAAATCTTTTCGTGCGTTGACGGTTACTTCTTTCGTCTGCGGGTCAATTTTGATAACCCCAAGGAGAGAAACATTGTCACGGTATCGGTTTAGTGATTTAGATATGGGGAGGAAGACGGTAGGATGCAGTAGCTGGTATGTGAAAAATAAATAGTAAAAATTAGAGTTTTGAAAAAAAAAAAACGACACCACCTTGCCACTCCATGTTATGTAACCTGTTGACCAGGCCTCAATTTTGCCAGAACGATATCTTTGTTTGTTGGTGCAGGTTTCGTTGCGAACACTTCAAGTTGCAGCAAGTTCCCAAATGATATGCGAAGATTTCAGTTCCGAATTGAAATATAAATTTGCATCGGTGGAATTTCCCTTTGGGGCGAATTCCGAGTGCATCCAGTATTGCGATCGGTGGGTTGTTGGACCTCGCGTATCAATTTGACTTGGGTCGATGTTGAGAAGGACTAGTCCTATTAGCAAGGACTTCGTCTGCGAGCAAATATAGACGTTTTCTACGCACACTGTAGGCACCTGTATAAGGAGTTTTGGTTACTAGCATCGGCGTCAGGGAACTGTGAATGAATACCCCCGCGATCATGATTCGTCTGGACGCGTTCGCGATGGATGCATCAACCCCAACAAGATCGAACTCAATGGAGTGTTGAGATAACCTTTGGACTTTTACACAAGTTCTAATCTTGCCACAGGCAAAAAGCTTAGTTTGTCACGGTGTTTCGTGCACTTGAACATGAGACAGACCTTTTCAAACTTTGTGAGGTTCCATGAATGGCCTTCGCCCACATGGTGCCCGGAAAATCTGTGCTGGAGACATTGGACACTCGTTCTGCTTGAACCCGACGGTCGTCGTAGAACTTGATGCCAAAAATAAAAATTGTAAAATGTAATTCTCCCACAACTCCCCATCATACGCACTGCGAAAAATGACAATCCAAAAGCAGGTACCACGCTTCCTAAGCTTGAAAAGAGATTGCCCTATTTCACGTTCAACGACTGGGTGGGTTCTGAGCATGAATCCATGGTGGGTTTCCCTTCACGATAAGATTGGACCTTGGTGGGTACGGTCGGTCAAACACGTTCCTTGTCATCGCTCCTGACTGGTTGGTTCATCTGCATGGTTATTTGTATGGTTTACACCCGCTCGGTATCATGAGGCACTAACCATTTTTCTTAATACAAGCTTAGGTTATGAAACAAACGAATTCTCTAATTGAAACCTCGTGCCACCCGTATGTTGTACTAGCGAAGTTGCCCTGGCCTCATGCCGAATATTAAGCATGCTGCAGCCACATTCTCTCTAGAGATCCTATTTATGAGCCTGCGGCCACACAAGCACACTAACTGATACTGGAAACAATCATTCCCATGTCTTCCACCCCGCTATTGCCCCTTCTTCAACAGAAGACGAGGAAGGACTTCTTGGACAACCTCCGTTGCACCATAACCATCTTCCTTGTCACTCATCATGCAATAATCGAAACCGCCACCGCAACTGGTCATTCCATTCCCGTGGCAGTTGTCGTCACACTGGTGAAAACATTTCTATGGAGCACGTTTTTCTTCGTATCCGGCTATTCTACAGCATTATCGCAGGGCACCCGGGCGTCTACATTCACCTCTTTCCTGAAGAAAGGTTTCAAGGTCAACCTCCCCGCCTTACTTTATGCAGCCGTCGGACAATGGGCCCTATTCATTTTGCTTTCTCGCAATTGGCCCTATATCTTCGGAAGCGGCGATGACCCCAAGGCCTACGCCAAGTTCTCTGGACCAGTACCCTATATAATCCTTCTCTTCTTATTCGATGCAGTTGCTCTCCTCCTTCGCCAAATAACCATACCAGCATGGTTACGTCCCAATATGGCACCCAAGTCCGCCATACTTGTCGGATTCATCACACTCACATTATACACGTTCCTCAATACGGTCTTCGTCGTGCCAAACACATGGGTTCCTCACATTGTCACATATGTGGTTTACGATACACCAGACCCTTCATTTCCCCTTTCCCACATTCTCGCCTACACCGCCGGGTGGCAGTTCCGGTCGTTGAAACGTAGCATTCTGTCGTCGTCCTCAAGAGGCGCGGCTCTTGGATTATTCGCCGCTACGACCATTAGCTCAGCATCGCTTTACTTTGCTCAACTGCAATGGCAACCTATCGCACGTTTTATCCGCCTTCAAATCTCAAGTGGACCCCAGGTCGTTTTCATCGATGGAGGCCTCAACGCGCACACCACGTTCTTTTCATTCTGGTCATCCTTCACTTTTTTCGCCATCTCAATTTCCTTGATCTCGTTATTCTTCCACATGGACTCGACGTCAACCACCTGGGGATGGTTGGGCAGGAAGACCTATGTCCAAACATACCTGCACATGATTGTAATCCTCGTCGCAGGATACCACATTCGGAAGGTCCGGAATGAAATTGTCAAATATGGTTTGGTGGAGGTGACCGCGTTGAGTGGGACGTGGTTAGCTTCCTTTATAGTTTATGGCCTTCTTGGCCTGATTGCAGACAACATTCTCAAAGTAAAACGTTTTATTAGATGGTAGGTGTTGACCCATCAACTGGTTTGTTATTGTGTCCTGTACATGAATTCATATCGTATGTCGAACTAGAGTGTGACGCGATTACTTTGGAAGAGGCTACTTAGAAGAACTGGGAGCTTTACGACTCTTCGAGACAGTCGGAATAGAGCTTTATACCTTCCATTTTCTCCAAAATACCCGATGTCCACTCGTCCCCTGTCCCAACGCAGCACCTATGGCCATATCTGATGTTCATATATTTCACCACAATCGTTTTAAAGTTCATCAAAGCAGTGAGCTGATTGTCTATGTCACATATGACATTGAATTGGAACCGTTCCCAGTGTTCACAAGTCCCACCATAATATCGTTTGAGCACCAACGCGAACAAAAGCGACCATTGTTCCCGATAACGGTGCTAATCAAAATGCAATCGGATGATTTTAAATTAGCACAAAGAATTCGAAATGCAAGGTATTGAAATGTACCCATTGCATGACAGAGGCCTCATCCAGCTTGCTCTCTTTCGCACGAAGGAGTACCTCAGTTGGCAATAAATCCAAGGTCAGATGTGCGGCCTTATTCGCCAGGGATGGATAATCATATTTTACTGCATAGACCCAGACGCACGATGGCTCCTGAGGAGTGTGAATCCTTCAAGGACAGACCACGTCGTATCAGCATAGAGGGGTTATATTAGATAAAAACAAGCGCACTCCATTTGGATTTTGCATCTCTCCATGGCCGAATAGACCAGGTACTTTTCTGCAGCTTTCGCAACAGAAAAGAGTTGTGGGAAAGGGATTTGGCCAAGATCTGGTTCGCGAGCATTGTGCATAAATCTGAGGAGAACCTGGAGAACCTCTGCTCCTTCCTCCAGGTTGATAACTTTATCTTCGCTTTTAGGGAGTGAGGGGAAATTTTTGAAGAATGCAAGGGTTTGCATGTGGGCGCCTAATGTTATCGAGTCGCTCGATACGATACGAATATCGACTTTCAAAGTGCATTCCTTGACTGTCGTGAATGCAGGACGTCTTGATTTGATAATGATTATGCGCCCTACCTGGACAGCCCACATCGCCATCACGATTGGATGGAGAATCCATATTCGATCTTCAAGGTGGGTGAGAGAGACTCGGATATGGATGGCCGATCATTAATCATGATCATGTGATGCCATCACCAAATTTCCTTTCTCGCAAAATTTCTGACAAGAATGATACCGGCTCACATTCATGCACTTGAGAATGAAAATGCATATGCAGATCCAGAACAGGAGAGAAATACCGGACAGAGACTGACTTTCACACTTCCCGGAAGATCAAAAAGATGCCTCGTGAACTGTAAATTGTTATAGGGATAAACACAGGAAGAAGATGGGTAAGACGTTCCATTAAATATCTCTCCAAGGCAATGGATAGTGAATGTGAATTTAAATTTTGGTGGCCATTAGTCGTATTTATAATTTCGTAGACTGGATCTGAGGGTTTTTGGGATTTGTTCCTCCGAGGGATAATGGAAGAACCACAAATTGACATCTGGCAGCGGGTGCTAGTAGATCAAGGGGATTACCTCAGGTTGGTAGATATGTATTGCCCATGGACTATGGAAATCACACATCAGAGAGGGATGTTCAAGGTGGTGAGCCCACAGTTAACCGTGATTTACGGGTATCTTAAATTTTCGAGTCGCTTTCAGGAAGACCTTCTTGTCAAGTCAAAAATGGTAATGATTCTAATCAGAATTTGGACTAGACGGACCACAGTTCTTCCAGGAGCTGTAAATATCTCATTCACTCCGCACCAACTTCGATACACATGTAGCAATATGGTTATACCGAAAAATTTTTTCGCTCAAAAAGAATATAAGCAAAAATAATATTCCATGCCCAGACGAACTGTCGGGCCACGTTAGGATCCAAGTCGAATGAAAAGTATTTGGACCCACCTTATCTTCGTAAAAGAAGACCTTCAACAAACACGATAACAAGGTCACTGTGAGACCCAAGGGGTGGGAAAAAACAACCCCTAATTCTGCCAGATATGGGTATAATTTGTCATGGTTTTTAATAAACTTCTCGACTATTTCCGATGATTTGTTATATCAATTACTAGTGTAATTTCTAATCTTAAACATAAATAATTCCAAGGGATAGTTGTGGAATATAAACACCATTTAATGTTATGTACGGTTGTGATTTGTGACGAAAAATTGGCATTTCACAACCCCAGAAAAGTGGAATTTTAACTGTTTATTGATAAAAATATCTCACTTATGAACAAGTATTTTACACTTTTCGAGACATGAATATTAAATGAAACAGTGTGATTCTCAGAATATTCATACATCAATTATTCACCATCCAATCGCATTTTTTTGCCCTTTCGCGCTGCATTTCCCGTCATTGCAGCTGCTGCCTGATCGCCATCCTCCTTTCCAGCTTTTCACTTTGTTGCTTTGCTCATTGCCGCTGGTTTCTTCACCACCGCTGGTTTCTTCGCTGCTGTTGGTTTGGCTTTGATCGACGCCGCTGGCTTCTTCGACACCACCGGTTTTATCGCCGACACTTGATCCCCACCATTCCCTTCCACATCATCGTTCCCCTGCTTGCCACTGGTCCCTTCACCACCACCACCATTCCCATCCATTTCCATGGCTGGTATTTTCGTAGTGGAATTGTAGTCCTCATAGATGTCGTCGTGCATGTTGTCCTGATGATTCTCTTCCTCATCACTGTTCCCTCCTTCTTCACCGTTCTCTCCTTCTTCACCGTTCCCTCCCTTGTCACCATCACCTTCCTTGTCATCATCCCCTTCTTCATCACCGTCTCCTCCCTCTCCACTGTCTCCTCCCTCTCCACCGTCTCCTCCCCCTCCCCCATCACTCCCTTCCTTGTTGTTGTTGCTTTCCAACTCCTCTCCATCGCTCATCACAATGTCTTCATCAGCTTGATTTGCAGAACCAAGGCGCCTTCGATAGGATCACTTGTTTTTGAGTAACGTCTTCATGATTTTGAATGCTGCCCAATTTCCTTGATAGAGTTGAAATTGATCATTCTTGGATTTCGCCTTTGTAGTATTTAGTCAAAATGACCAATGAAGAAAATCGAATATACATACTACTTCTGCCACTTTCGCTACGGCAGCTAGATCTTGATAACACCAGTCATGAGGCAGTAAGTCTGCGCATGCAATAACATCTCGAACAGTTGCCTATTTTAAACATTAGTTTGGAAGCAAAAAAAAAGAGAAGAAAAACAACATACTCGGCAATGCGAATAAAGCCTTCGGTCATCGGCTAGGCCCATATCGTGTTGGAGTTTCGTGATCTTTGCAGGGCATGGGATCTCTTTCGTCTTTTTCTCTATAGGTTTGGCAGCTTGCCTCTTATTCAGTTTGTCGTTCTCCGCTAAACGAAAGGAGGTTGAATAACGGACAACAAAGTCTAAAAAAAGAAATACACCTTGCAGCAAAGCAATTCTTTCCAGCAGAACAAGAGTGTCTGCATCTTTTGCACCATGCGAAGTGGTCCGTGACCGAGACATCTCGAGGGGATGAGACTTTCCGACGGCCTTCACGACTGGTTTAGTAATCTTTGTCTGAGAAGGGGGATTCTCCTTTGAAGCGGCATTGGTGGCTTGCGGCTTTGGCGGTTTCCGGGCATTGGGCATGACTGAGGTGCGTTGATAGTGAGTAGGACAGGGAGTTTAAATAGATAAAAAAATGACACCGCAGCTGTGACTAGTGCTCCAGTTCTGAACCGAGGAGGTTTCGCTGCGGAGCAAAACTAATCAATAGCGAAGGCTGTGGCAAGCACAGAGCACATGAGAGCTCGAGGCGTACACGCGTACTGTTATCCGAGAAGGTGGAGCTCGAGTCAGATCCAGCCGCTAGAGGTTCCCCAGCTGCTGTGCACGGGCACTGCCAACAGCCACCGCAGTAAGCCAAGAGTGACCCTTACCATGATTCTTAAATACGACATTGACCGCGGCAAAGCACCACCCCAATATCAAACTTGATGTCGTCTTCACCAGCTATGAGCAACCGTGACAGCTCACCAGAACATTCGATGTGCGACTGTCAGAGTCAACTGAAGCATTACGACATGAATGGCGATCCTCATAAAGACTTACAGGGTGCAAGCGTTCCATGGGAATACCTGTTGAAAATGTGTCGCCAATATCTAAAGGGAATCACGATCGTGAGTTGAATCATATGCTTTTGACAGTTAAGAATCGATAGACGGAATATTAACACCACCTGTTGAAGATGTGTCAGATCCCGAGTGGAAACAGTACTGTAAGATTAACCGATTTGAATCTTCAAAGCTGACACGGTGTTGCAGTGAAAGTTATTCAGAAGGACTTGGGGAATCCGAAGGAAACCAACACTAAGAAAGGTGGTGTCATCATGGACAAAGGTAAGAAGACCCCGACCCAGCTTGCACAAACTCTCGGAAACGTAAACTGTCAGACAAGGAAAATGATGCCTGGAACATACGCATCAAGAAAAGCAGAGTAAGTGTTCGAATATTGATAATAAGCTTATCTTACAGAGTTTGAATTCGTAAAGAAGGGTATCCGCATCAAGCTTCGCGATGGGGAGAGGCGGTCGAGGATGAGGATATCTGTAGATATTAGCAACTAGCCATGGTATTTCAGTGTTTCAGTGTAATGGACAAAGCGAAGGCATAATGCAGCCAAAAGTATCACCAACTCTATTCATTCAAACTAGTTAGTAAAGGAAGTGGGAAGACGGGCAGAACTTACTAAATCGGCATCCAATTTCTTGAAATAAGAAGTAGTTAGAAAGGTTCTGTTTGTGAAAAAAAACGAATAGATTGGGAAAAAATGGCGCCGACAAGAAATACACCAGAACCAGAACTAATTATCCTTCGTCGGAAAGAGGCGATGGGGGATCTGGGCTGCCCGTCCAAAATAGTTGAAGAATTGTTGACAGTAATACTTCGCAACAAGCTTCTCAAACGATAAACAAGCAATCCGTCCATTGCTAGGGAAATCGTGGACCTTCTCCTCTGAAGCCTCAAAAATTATAGGTTTTTCACCCCTCCATGATTTCACAACAAGAAATAGGGCAACAATGAAGGTGAAGCGCTCGCCAAAGTTGTCTGCGGCCAATCCACAATTTCTTGATGGGATGGCGACATGTTGGAATGATTCAAGAGGAAAACACCTTGCAATCTTGGTCTGCCTGTCGAGTAATTGTGCAGTATCTGACAAGTCCAACTCAGCGCAAGCACGACGGTCCAGTGACACCAATTCACGGATAAAGTTGAGTTCATACAACTCCCATAGAACTTCTCGAATAACACCCTCTGGAGGCAATACTCCTGGTGGGTACTCCTTGTCCTGCCAAACAAGCGGGCCTGAAGATTGTTGCATTTTCACTCCAGAGTAAGCATCGGACTGAGGTATAATCAAGGCCAAGGTGTCGCGAATACATTTTGCTGCTTTGGTTTGCCTGGCTGCGGGAGCTTTGAGATCGGCTGCGAGAAAGGTGCGCCAGTGTTGATTCGAGGTAGCAAGAGATGGCTCATTTGCAAGACGCATGAGCCAAGTATCGCGAAGTCGCAACCACGGCTCAATATATTGGACAGGGGCCTTATTGTCAGTGGTCTTGTCTGCGGCCTTCTTGTCAGTAACCGGCCTTATGAACAGACCAGGATCAGGGAAGGCATAATGGCCATAGTGTATGAACATCTTGGATGCCTCGAGGAGGCGAGACGGGGATTGGTCAACGGCTTGAAGTCCGGCACTCCAGGCAGGTATTGAAAACGGTGCAAAAGGGCTGTCCAAAGGAAAGAATTTGTTGCGGTCATTGGGTTTCATCATTTGAGGTTTTGAGGCTTTACAAGTGAGAAAATATACTACGCAGTCATTACAGTACACTCACAAGATGCTACAGGCGTTGCAGACTGTGAACTTTCAGGAAGAGGAACTTTGTTGTGTTTGGCGGATTGAATAGTCGAGGATTTCGAAGCTTTTGGCGTGGTAAGAAAATGTGCTGTGCTAAGATTGAATCCACTGACCTTTCGATTGATTCTCAAAGGGGTCTTTGAACACAAGCCACGTTCGCGAATAGGCAAGAATAGAGGCATGTCTTTGGTATTTGGTCGCAAGACTGCAATATATCAGGGAGAAAGGTGGATCATGTTCCGAAACACATAAAATGTCGGCAGGACTGACATGGGGAACGACCTCTAATATGTTGCAGGTGAGGGGAGTTTCCCAAGATTTCTGAGGTCGAAGGAACCAAACGGGTAAACCTGCAGAATGGAAGTCTTGCACCACTATATGGGCTATGTTGGTGAAAACTCCGATGCAATTCGCAACAGTGGTAGCTGCAGGTTTTTGTCCGTCCATCCGCTGTTTATACAGCACGATATAGTCTAGGCAACCGTGAACTTCGAGGAAGTAACGTTGAAATTCCGTGAGCCCAAACCTTATCTCAGTGAAAGTGGTCTTCAATGAACGGAGACGGATGAAGGCATCTTGCATCGCTTTCACTATGGACGGAAGATAGGTGTTGGGAGGATTGAGATTTGTGCAAGTCTGTTTGTAATCTTCGATCCTATTTTCCAAATCCCTCATCACCGCCTCTAATGAAGATATCTT
>Ga0307517_10004183_pt1 | contig 22260 bp, 26 predicted proteins | sample 23_EM_MG_FD_194515 | JGI IMG/M metagenome (GOLD analysis project Ga0307517, IMG submission 194515) | Populus trichocarpa ectomycorrhiza microbial communities from riparian zone in the Pacific Northwest, United States - 23_EM | ecosystem: Host-associated > Plants > Roots > Unclassified | place... | reverse complement strand
TTACGCTACCTGGTATTTCTTTCACGACTCTTGTACTTCAGAATATAACGTCTTCTATTCTGATATCCAAGTTCCACGCCAAGAACCCACGAACCCTGACCCTGATCTATCGTTACACGATCAGCCTCGACCTGAGATTGTCATCTCCGAACCCTCACGCTAAACGAGTGTTATCGTTTAGGACCTTCCTGTCGTTGTGTGCCTTGGACTAACGTCCAGTACCAAGACCCCGTTACAGATAGCCTACCTCAAGGTGTACTTGAAACCAAGTTTAGGAATATTTTCCAGTGTAATATTCTTAGCTATTACATACTATATGTAAATTTCTACATATTTTAGATACTGTATAGATATCATAAACCTGTATTAGAAAATCTTATAAAACCAACGCTGAGACAAGGCTGCATATAAAAATACACATTCTTTTATATAGAATTATACAGATGGAAATAACTATTATTTTCCTTCTTTTCTCATACAACTTACTCTTTTCATCATTGAGTTATTTCAATTTCTTTGTCGAAAAAGCTTTTTTCTCTTTTCTCAAAAGAGGGACGGTTGTCACACAAACTAAAACTGCTTATAACTCAAAACACCAAAGAGGCGAATTTACCTGTTTTCCCTGAACTGCACCCATTTGATGTTACAATTGTAAGTTATAAAACAAACAAACAATTATAACATAATGCCTCACTACTATGTAGTCATGTGAGATACTCTGAGTCAACCAACTTCATAGCTTAAAACCTAACATACCTATGACTAATAAGTATTACTTATGTGAAATCTGCCATTCTTAGTCACGAAATGTGATAGAACAGGTCACAACTTGCACATGCCATTGACCTCATTCCTAATACACAATTACCTTCTTGGCTTGAATTTCACTTTGTACTCTGGGGTAACCAAAAGTCGGGCGCACCCCATATACGGTAACTAGGGCTTTCCGCCATACAAACCCGTTTTGTGGCTTTTTTTTGTAAGGGAGACAAAAGTCGGGCGCACCCCCAGAATAGGAAATAAACCCAGTCATTTCGTGGCACCGCACCGCACTTACCCGAGTACCCGAGTACTCTGGCTTCAAGTTTAGGATGTTCTACTATTATGGTGGATTGTTTTTCTGGTAATAACATTATGTATATTAGTCTAACAAATTATATAACCATTGAGAATTACAATATTATTGTGCATTTAACCATGTTACACACATTAAATTACAACTAGCTTATCTAATTGCCTTATGATAATCGAACAAAATGATGGTATGGGAGGGATAAAACATGAAAATTGGTGGTACGGAATGCCTTCACCTTTAAAAATTTTACCCGACATGCTCGTACGACTAAAGATTAGATTTCCTAAGCACAAAATAGAAAGGTGGGGTAGATGGCATTTGCAGACCAAAGAGAGTGAGTGAGTGAGAGAGCTGTTCATGTAAGTTTTTGGGGATGTGAAAAAGCCGTAGTTAAGTTGATGGGTTAGCTGACACGTGAGACCCTGAGCAACCACTACCGTAAAAACTCTTGTCGTTCGCCAGGCTGTATCTCCGGACCTACTCGTACAGCCAAGAAGTCTTGAAAAGGGTTAGTGCTTTCCTCTGCGGGATAAGTTCAGCCATCAGGACGTTGTTGGATCTCATTAACCGACTCACGCAATTCTATTAACCTGTCAAACTAAACCTATTGTGGGCTGGCGGAAATAGCGAATCGAAAGAGTTTTTACGCTACCGCATTTTTTGGGCATATCCGGAATGACGCTAAGGGGTAGGGAGCACACACGTGACTATTGGATGGAGGTGGCAAAGTTATCAAAAACACAGGGTGTGAGATTTAGTGATGGAACGGAGCAAGAAAACTTGAGCAAGAATATCAATTCAATTGAGACTATTCGCATTTAATCCTCCCATTCCTTCTGAGAAGCAAGACTGAATCACTGATAAATCATTCCATTACTATTCCCGCTTGAGACGGCAAACCTTTCTTGCATCCAAGTTCAAAGAACCTTTGCCATGACTCCTTTGATATAACCAGTATCTTTTGCTGGTTGACATTCGACTTGAAAGGTTGATGACGCAAGCTTGTCAGCTCCCCTGCTGTTGAAGCAAGTAGCAAACTCGCCTATTTCACCACTTCCGCTCTAGGCTCCCCTAGTGGCATTCCGGATATGCCCAAAAAATGCGGTAGTATTCCAATCCCAAAGCTTCCTTCGCCTCTTCCAGTGGCTTGAATATCCTATTAACGCCTGTGCCACCACAATGTGATGCTGCAGTGGGCGTAATATCGTCCTCGTCCTCATTCTCCCCACGCCAAATTGGTACCGAGTAGCGAACTTGTCCGTGAAAACTCCGCTGCTCAACAACAGCACTACGGAACCTACCCTAGACCCAATCCTTCACGCTGTGCATTTCCGCCTCCATACTTGCGGGTGTAGACTTAAGAACATGATGGATGTAATACCCATCGCCCTAGCGCTTCCGGAGGTCGTCACTGGTGCCGACTGCTAGCATTTTCTTCGCGAGGATACCAGCACGTGAGGCTCGGGGGTCGGCTTCCTGCATTGAATGGGTCGTCAGAACAAGATTTCTACCCTTTTGAACGCTAGCAAGGGTCTTCCACATGGTACGTTTTGCTGCTGCATCCACGCCTGAAGAGGGTTCGTCTAGGAGGACTGTTGGATTTCCCATGCGAGCAATACCGAGGGAGAGCTTGCGTTTGTTACCGCCGGAGAGTTTCTCGCCCATGCGGGTTTGGAAAGCCTTGAGACCGACAGCACGGATGACCTGGGAAACGTTGTGCTCGACATCCTTGACGCCACGAACTTGGGCGTAGAAGCGGAGGTGCTCGACAACCGTCATACGGTCCATCGCGTCGAATTGCGGGCAGACACCGAGGTGAGATTTTGCTTCTGCGCGGCGTCTGGTAACGGGAACGTTTTCCACAAAGATTCCTCCACTATTAGGGGCCCCCCCGGCCCGCCCCCCGCCCCAGAAATCTATTCATCGGGGATACCCCCGCGCTCCAGGATTTCTCTCCTGGCCAAGACGCGGAGGTTTTCTAGGTCAAAGACGACGGACCCCTGGGGGTCCATGCCGGGGGGGCAACCCCCAGCAAAGAACTCGTTAAAAGTAATGGACGGATTTTCCTGCGCATCACAAGGCGGAGGAAGGACTTCCTATAGATCAAATTGACTCGTTAGTAAAAAATTAGTAGCAGAATGTATAAGAGACTTGCATATTTTTGGGGGTTGGGGGAGGTCTCGGCAGAGGACGCGGAGCCCCCAGCCGGCTCCGCCCGACGCATCCACAGCCGTGACCCGATCCGCCTCCCCCCGCGTTTGTAAAACTTGACCTGGATCACCACCCGGACCCCCCCCTCGGACCCGTCCAACCACAACCTCGCGTCTAAATCGAGACGATCCGCCGGTTCCGACCACCCCGACTCCAGGACAACGGACGGAAACTTCGCCTTCTTGGCCCAATCTGGGCCAAGAAGCGGAATGATGGTCAGATCACCCTCCTTTGCGGATCGATCAAACGGGGGAACAAAATTTTTATACTCTAGTGAACGTGATTAGCTAGATTTCTCACATTTCGACAGGGCACAATTGATAACAAACCAGGTGATGGGGATACCCCGATTTTCCGAACCCAAGTTCTTGGGATGGCTCCACTCGATAACCCATCGAAAATCTCGTCAATCACCCATTGGGCCGGGCACTCGTGGAGTGCCGACGGTATCACTACTTTTAAATATTTTTCCCAGGCAAACCAGTGCACTCTATAGCCGGGGTTTAGTTAAGCAGAAAAGAAAAAAAAAGAGGGTGAAGGGGTAAGGTTACCTAAACGCGTGTTGTTCCACGTAATTGGTGGGGTAGCGGAGGCTCTGGATGACCAGATCGAATTGGTCTTGCTCCACCCCCCTAAAAGTTAGCAGGTCAGCGCCACGCCTCTTTATCGCATTTTTTATTTCTATGAAGATTTTGGACGACATTTTGGACATTTCAGACGACATTTTCGTAAATGGTGGGTTGTGGTTGTCGGGGAGAGAGCGAGAAAGAGTGATTCGTTGACGAATGTCTGGGGACGTAGCAACGCCAAGGTACCGTCTATAATAGGCACGACGAAACTAGGCGGGTGACGAACAGGGATTAATTACAAGTTATCTTTTGTAACCCTAACCTTGACGACTCCACCTTTTCCCACGAAGCACCCCTGTTGGTCACCCGCCCAGTTTCGTTGTGCCCAGGAGAGACTGTAACTGTGCCATCCTCTAAGGAATCATGACCTAATATTCCCCCGCCGAGAGCTGCATTGCCTTAGCAACAATCGTTCGTGACCGTACTACGAAGGTTATATTCGGAGATAGCGAATCGACAGAGTAAATACAGTATTAGACCACAGAACTCTTTTGATTTAGAACCCATGGTATCATCACTACTGCACCTTGGCCCCCATTCCAACCCCCGCCTCTACTGCACCTCACCCCTCCATGGAATCCCTGCCTGAGCCCCCATCCTCTGAACACTAATCGACGCCGCCCTTGTGGCAAAATTCAGACAATGTCCAATATCATTCCCTTCGGCACAGGCAACTGCAAATGCGCCAATAAACGTATCCCCTGCACCAGTAGTGTCCACCACGTCCTGAGCCCGAACCTCAGGCCTAACCCAACCTTCCTGGTGATCTGAGTCCTTGAAGTAGCACCCGCGGGCACCCATGGTGATAACCACGCTCCGCTTAACGCCGCGCTCAAGGAAGCGGTTGATTGTTGACTGAATTCCGGCGTCGTAGTCCAAGTAGGTGACTTCTTCCCCGGTGAGGTATGTGGCTTCGGATTCATTGAGGATTAGATGGTCAATTTTAGAATAGAACTGGAGGGGAATGTGCCTGGCCGGGGCGGGATTTAAAATAGTTTCGATATTAGCGTTGGAGGCAAGCGTCAGGAGGTGCAAGACCGTTTGGAGCGGGGTCTCGAGCTGTAGGACAAGGATGGAGGGAAGAGGACTAAAGCTCGAGAAGAAGCTTTCTGGGAAATCTTGCGAAGTGAGAGCCTCGTTTGCGCCAGCAGTGTAAAGAATGCGGTTATCGGCAGTGTCTTCATCGACCTAGTTCTGTTAGCCCGGATTTTCTAGTGATAACTCAGCTATGATATGGAAGGAGGGAGCGTGTACTATGATCACGGCGACACCGCTGGAGATTCCTTCCTTGACGACTACTCCTTCAACGTCGATTCGATTCCGCCCCAAGCTGTCTTTGAGACGGCTCCCGAACTCGTCGTCTCCGATAGCACCGACCATCTTGACTGAAATGTTATCTAGCGGCGCATCGGAGGATGTTCTAGCTAGGCGACAACACGCGACAGCCTGGTTCGCCCCTTTCCCACCCGGCGCAGTTGAAAATGACTGAGCAGTTATAGTTTCACCTGGGTTGGGAAGACGGCGGGCTCTTGTGGTCAAATCAGTGTTCAATGAACCGACAACGAGAATAGTCCTGGGTACTGGAGCCATATTATTGAAGGCCTTAGTAAGTTTATTCGAGTCCAGAGTCGAATGTATATTATATACTCGAGTAGTTAGGTGTAGAGAGGCACGATAGAGGGCCCCGAGGGTGGGTGAAGGAAAACGCTCTGGAAGGATAGTGGGGCGGGTGGGGCGGCTGGCTGCCGGTGTGTTGACGTTGGGGGAACACCGGCAGGGTACCGGTACTCGTATGATAAAAATAAAAGAGCCGCTTAAGTTGCCGGTGTAGGGGTGCTTGTATGATACGAGCAAGCTACAATATGATACGCTAGACCCAGCCTTGATCACGTGCCCGTCCAACTACAGTGTCCTTCCTTCAGTTGGTTTCGGCTACTGAGCCCACCAGGCAAGTCGATTATGTGATCCTGTTCAAGGGCTGTCGCAAAGTTTTAACCTTCACGTGAGCTTCGTTACTCAACATGGCCCTGAAGTGAAAGAGCCCGGATAGGTATATTGTATTGTCAGCCAAGACATTCTCAAGCACAGATTCTCATTCCTGAATCCAATTACCGGATATACTCGAGTAACTGTCAACTCCTACTACCATACAAGTACCCCACCAGCACCCTCACCTCTGAAAGTCCAAAGATAGACTAGCTATTTCGTATAACTGTATGACCTACAGATACAGGTAGTGTACGAGTATTATTAGCATGCCAGAGAAGTGGCAACACTACATGTCAGATTATGTTGACGAAGACTACCGTATTGTAATCATCCCAAAAAAATCGCCCCTAGAACCAAAGGGAGAAACGAAGAATCAAGCGCCACTAGATTTAAGACCCGTTTTGAGATCATCATACTCAACATCGATGTATCAGGGAAAATGAAACTCCAGGTGGTAAATACTCCAGCACATACGAACAAACAAAGTGGAAAAATATACGCAAGACGGCCCCCCAGTGTATAGAAATAAGGGGACTAATACAAAAAGGAGACAAGCCATTCGCCCTAGAGGTCTAAAAGGTATTCTAAGAAAGGAATGCCTAATGCACCATTGCTTTCATCCTAGCCCCAATTCTAAGATATTTGTCTGGGTCTAACCTTGTATCTTCTTGGAGCCAATCGCCAGAGAAAATGCAGTGGACCTTCATCCGCTTGTGATAGGAGAGGTCGGGTAGGAGTTTGGGGGTGATCAAAAAATACCTATAGAGCTCTATTTGTCAGCATATCTCACAGGATGGGAGATATATCCGGGAAAGGCTTACTGCGAGGTATATTCTTGACAAGCGATACTGACCATCCTATGATGGACAAGCCGCTCATTCCTAGGATCCATCCCCTGATTGATTTCATCAACGACTCTGAAAGGACTCCGCGCAAGACTCTGCAGTGCCATTAGATAAAAAACTGTGCTGACGGCTCTCTCACCGCCACTCTGGCGCTGATTGTTTAGGACCTGCAAGCTCTCGTTTGCTCTGAACTTGACTAAAATCTGTATAGCCCACTTATCATATTCGTCCTCCTCCTTGTGCACACGAACCTCACCAGCACAGTTGATTTTCTCGAAGGACTTTGAAAAGGCAGTTGAAATTTTCGCAACAAGGCGATCGATTACCGGCTCCCATTTATTGCGCAGTTCAGCTATAGCGGCAGAATGTTTTTTGAGGTTCTTTTCTCGTTCAGCGATTTTGTCCTCGAGGTTCCGAATCCTGGTGGCACGGTCTTCATATTGCTTAATAGCGTTAGGATTTCCTTCATGAAGTAAATCGAGTCGAGCATTCTCGGCTTCGATGTCTGTCTCGATATCTTCGGCATTCTTTTCGGGAGGAATCTGGTTCATGAATTCGGATTCTTCGGGAGAGAGCCCCTGTATAATCTTGCGGCAGGCGCCTTGAAGGGCGCGGGCGCGAGCGGCGCACTCAGTTGCATGTTGTGCAAGACCAGTAGACTCGGTCTTCTTAGCTTCAAGGTCCCGTAATACGTCCTCAATCCTCCTCTGCAAGATCTCGGCATCTGAACCTGCCTCTGCGAGCCTAATCTGACATAAGATCAATTCGTTATGAATCGCTACGAGACTTTTAACAAGGTCCTTTCAGGAGTGTTAGTCTCGCAACCGATAAGACAATAAGCACAACTTACTGCGAATTTTTGCGCATCAACCGCCCTCTCCATCACAAGTTCCTCTTTTTGCGACTTCCACCTTCTCATGTGCTCTTTGTAGTCCTCACCGCCTCCCATCTTCCTCCTGAGATCCTCCTCAGCACTTGCTAGAGTGGCCTTAAGCTTGACGTACTTTGCTGCCTCCTGCTGTTTTGCAGCCTTTTCCGCCTTGATCTTTTGATTGGCAGCTTGCGCTGCCTTATATTTGGCAACAAATGTAGCCCTAGAATCCTTCAACTCGTCTATTTTTTTCCCGACTTCTTCCAGGTCGCCTTCCATCTCCCCAATAGAGCGACGAATCTCCTGCTCTGCTTGGGCGTCAACTTGCTGTGCAGCGAAGGCCTGAGCATTACGAATCGATGTTACGTTTGTCATAACCTGGTTATAACGCCTCCGCAACGTATACATATTTCGCCCAGTAATCCACCTACTAATCCTAGTGCTCTCCATGTGTTTATTCTGGGCAGCAGTAAACTCTTTGGGGCTTATAGGCTATGTCCCGAGCAATTAGATATACGACTTCAAACTTGGAGGGTACTGATGGACATACCGTTGTGTGAATGCGGCATTCCTGACACAGCATTGATATAACGGGCGCTGGGCCATCTATAAAATCAATAGTAAAACCGTCAAATCCTAGTCCTCGCGCTTCCTCTGATGACACCGGCCGAGGTGGAATGGGGGCATTGGAATTTTCCCTAATCGTAACATCTCGCAACTTCAGACTCTCAGGACCAGGGCCAAAGCACACATCCAATAACTTCCGGTAATCGTTTCTGTTCTGAGCAATGAGAGCAAGCTTGTCGTTTTTGTTGAGTTGCGATTCAACAACGTCGGCGTATTTGGGATCAGTAACATTACAGGTCAATACCGGGGGACCAAGTATTTCTTGTTCGAATTCACCCCGGTGGGCTTTGATCCACTGCCAAACTCGATGGGTATCCCTGCTCATGCGTTCAAGCATTCTCTCGCGGACCCCAATAACCGAATTCAAATCCTGAAGGCTGCTCTCGGTCAGAGAAAGGCCACACATGAGCAACGACAGGGGAATTACTCCTTGTTTCTCCGGCTTATTTGACCGTTGATTTGATTCGCTCTCTCAACCGTGGGCTTGATCTCTGAGTCGATGTCATCGATTCTCTCTTTTATGTCTCTAACCTCATGATTGCTATCACCCTGCGGAACCCATTAGCCAAAAATTAACCCCTCCATGGAATCAAGAATCCTTACAATCTTCCCGTTATAATAGGCCAGATCGACTTCTGGAGGATCCTCCTCCAATTGTTTCTTGAGTCTAGCAATTTTTTCTTTTTCTCGCGCAATCTGCTGCTTCCGGCTCCGTTCTGCTGATCTAGCTGCATCCATCTTATCGGTAATGTCTGTTATCTTGTCGTCGGCTTTCCCCATAACATCATCTTTGAACTTTGTAACTGCTCCCTCTTTGGCTTCAAGTTCCCTTTTCTTCGCCGCCACACACCTCTCAAGGGCCTTCTGATATCTGCGCTTTGCCTTAGGCGCCTCAGTCATTGGCTCAACCTGCTGCTCAAGCTCACGAAGCTCCCGTTCTGCAACCTTGCTTGCATCTTTGGCATCTTTAGCTAGACCCCTTGCCTCTCGGTATTTAACAAAAGGCCTGGCCTTATCCAACAGCTCGATCCTTTTGATAATTTCTTGCCTCTCCCGTAGGCGTTCAACATCCTGCTGTAAAGCAGTCTGCCGCGCCTCCATCGACGTCAACTGATTACGGTCAATTTCTAACTCAGTTAGCAACTCTTTTTGGCGTTTACCAAGCTTCTTGAGGTTTTCATGATGACCAAGGATCTCTGGGGGCGCCGCAGCCCGTTGGGTGTGGGTCAACAGATCAATAGCCGTCAAGCCAGCGAACTCCACAACACGGTCCTGAGGAAGGAATTGGCAGAGATTGTCTATTTGAATGTTGTAGGATTTTACAAGCTTCGTAATTTTTCCAGATGTACTAGGCGAACCTAACAGCAATATGTGAGCCACTTCAACACCGAAAGAATAGATCTCCCATTGATATTCCATATCCTACCATTGAGTGTAAATGTGGAAGTGTTGTTTTCTCGTCCAATCTTCCGTTTAATGACCGGGTTCCTCTCGTTCTCCTTCCCCTGTAATTCGATTTCGATAGTAGCAGTCTCACAGCCGTGTTTGACGAACTCCGATATTTCCTTTGCTCGGCCAAGATTCTATTACCAACACACCATAAATTATTAAGATCCCTAGAACCGTCAAAGGAAGAAACTTACTGCCGGGCTAGAACCCAATCCAAGACAAATAGCACAGACAATAGTCGATTTGCCTGTTCCATTAGGCCCGATAACCATGTTCAAGTTTGGTCCCGGAAAGAATTCAACAGCCGTGTAGGTGACGAAATTTTCAGCCTTGATTCTAACAATGCTCCCAGGCTGAAAAGGTTGGGAATTCCGCTCTATTTCGCCTCCTCTGTGATCCATGACTTCCTCCTCTTCCTGATCCGAGTCGGCCTCTGACAGAAGACTTCCATCCATGTCAGGCTTCACAAATACATCACTCTCCTCGCTATCCGGATCCTCCTCACTGACTCCATCGTCAGAGGCTATTTCCTTACGTATGGTACGAGCGCGTTTTGGATTCCTGCTAGGGGCTGGGGACTCCAGGGACGATAGTTCTTCAGACTCGGAATTATCCGTCAGGTGCTGTGCAGGGCGCTTTTGTATCAGCGAAGGCATCTCCTAAAGTCCGTCAGTCGCCTGGGGGTAATTTTGTCCTGCGAGACAAAGCGTTTGATGGAATGAATTCGAAAGCGCAGAGCAGTGAGGTGGCGAGAGTTGGTAAGGATGCGATAAGCGGCGTGGGGGGGGGGGTAGTTAGACCAGGAGGAACAAAAAAATTCGCGTCACCAGTAAGTTCACACCGCGTTGAGTGGTCGCAGCACCGCCAAGCCAGGCAGGTCAAACCGTGATTCTGGAAACTTTTGATTAATAACGAATAAGACGGCGCGATAAGACCAAACCTTAAACTACCCATCTCTTCAAAAGTGTTTGATTTTTGGTTTTCCCAGCACACACCGGATCAGGCGTAAGATGTCTTATCTCTCGATCTCTGGAATGAGCGACCTCAATCTACCAAAGAAAGTGAAGCTTTGCTCGCTTTCCATGCATGCTTGGGCGATCCCAGCGAAGTGGTTCAAAGCATAGACAAAAACACTGGATTCTTGGCACTCAGGTTTCATTCAGAGTCGCCGGCCTCGCCGCACAATTCCATCTACTCCAGAGAGAGTACTATGATACTTGTAAGCTCACTTTTCTAGCTTCCACAGTGAGGGACTATCAAAATACTGGTACCTAATACCTCAATTCCCTAGTACCAAAGGCCCTTCTTACTAAGACATACACCTCTGGGTATGAGCCCTCTGTACCCATATGCGATTTACCGCAAGCTATTAGAGCATCGCGTTTGTATCTCAGCCCCACCTTTCCAGGTGCAAGATAGGGATAGACATCCGGTACGATACAGATTTACGCAACAAGCATCAGGCATGGGTAGATCGCACATCTAGAAGCATTTTTACCATAATGTTTCATTCATCCGCCCCCCCAAACTCAGCATTTAACAAACAGAAATTCACTCAATCCCTTCCCCAACTCTATCTCCCAATACCCCCCTACCCACTCCGCCGGGAACACCGAGAGCCCACCTGAAATCAGCAATAAACAGGATACCCAATCCATTTCCCTACTAAGGCCCGTTTTACAAGAAACATATAATCCCAAAAAAGTGACTCAAGGATAAAGCAAGAGGGTTACCCAAGATGTACTCCAGAGAGACCATCTTAACCCCCAAATACCATTCCGGGCTCGTATTCTTTCTTGCCAAACGTGCCAAAGATGGCTCATACAACCCCAACATCCCCGGTGGACTGGGATACTCCGCTCCAATTATTCCTCATCCTCCTGAAGAGTGTCGATCTCGCTCTGGGCTCAAGTCAGCTCAACACTACCGAGTCCTATGGAGCTGGAAGTAACTCACATCCGTGAGCTTTCTGGGAACTTTAATAGCGTAAAGCTCTTCGATGATCTTTTGTGTCCCCGTTTATATTAGCTTGTCTCTTTTTCCTTTCTCCCAAACATTGAACAGGAGCGCTAACCGTAATCGAATAGTTACGTTGGAAAAGATTGTCAAGGAATGCTTTGAGACGAGCATAGGGGATAAAACGTCTAGGGATAGTCTGGCTTTCTCTCATTTCTAATCGTGATGTTTTTCCGATATCTTTCGTGGTTACTTCGTGAAAAGTTGTTTTATCTTTTCGTAATCGGTGTGTAGTAATTTCGTCGTTGTGTTTGGAGAGAGATCAAACTCGGAGAGACACCAGACATCTTGCTGGGTTTTATAGCAACACCTTTCGATCTCCCAGGCCTGAGGGTACAATTTGAAAAGCAGAAAAGGATCATGACATGTCCATCCTGCAGATGAGGCCCCTAGACGAAGAAGGTTCGAACAACCGTTGCGGTGGATATCCCGACCACGTCTGCTCCACGCCTATTATTACTACCCGGCCTCGTAGCTCAGTCATCCACTCCACCCCGCCACCCGTGTACAAATTCTCCTCTGCTCCTGCTCACGCCCCATAGATAACTTAAGGCCCCTCATTGTGTGTGCAGATTCAGCGCTTCCACAGATGTAGATAATCGTTGGTCTCAAACCGGACTACCGACTCGAAGAACGTTAATTTTTCGTATGCAGGTTTTGCACTGCCTCAGCCTCGTCTATGACCATACTGCAGACTTAAAGGTTGTCTGCCGTCTGCACTCGAAGAAATTGCGGTTTGCGAACAGGCAAATGGCACGCGAAAGATAGGAAATGGGAGCCTAAGAACATTATCCCAGATGTTCATCGGGCGGATGGGGTAAGCGTGGTTGGTCCACCCTGTGACGAGTGATGGTGCGTGATGGTACCGGCATCTTTGGGATTCAAGCTAAAAAGCCGGCATGGGCGGCTTCATCGCGATAGGTCACTGAGCATCCCCGCGAAGCAGTTCACGGTAAAGCAAATATATTGTAGTTTTCTGGTTTTTTTCCATCTATCACTATCTTGCCCGATGGGGATGCTTGTCCTTGGTGAATCCCATATAAACAAAACAACAAGGGTTAGAGCGGGGACATGATATCATGTTCACGAAACATTTACTACATGCAGATAGTGCCTCAGAGCCGAATTGAGTGGTCGCGGGAAATTTGGAATTGCTTTTGTTCAATATCGTCTCCGTTGCGAGCATTCGAGCCTTGGATATACAGCCGGGCCCTCCGTTAGATATGATACTTGCCCACAAGATCAATGGTGAAGTGGCAATTAAGCAATTAAGCAATTGAATAGGAGCCCCACCTTCTCTGGATCTCCTCCAGACTGTGTTTTGTGCTCTAGTTTCTTCTAAAGCCGGCTCCCACCGGGCTACGACAAAATGGCAATATATTCCACTATGTTCTCTCTCTCAAGGAATAGATTATCTCCACTCCTGAGGATCGTCACACGGGTTGCAACATTGATAGCCCTACATGCGTGGCATACAGAGAGGCTCTTTCGCTAGTTTGGAGATTTCCCAATCGAGCATATTTCCCCCCTCTCCAATTTTCTTCCCCTCTCCGGGATTTTCAGGTTTCTGCTCTCATTTGATATCCCACACTATATATATGTTCATATTGCATCAATTAAAGCCCATAGGGGTTTCTCTTATCGTTTGCCAGTGTTGGCAAACTTCTGGGGCCAGTAATAAGTAATTCTGGGTCGTAAATATGCGAAGCCGAGCAGAATCTAGTCTTGCACCAAGGCCATTTGTACAGGGTGTCTTCGGGGCTTCAGTATTTCAACCTCAATGATGTGCTGTATTTCTAGCCTTGCAGACTTCTCTATGCACATGTGTTCTAGCCTTCAACGACAAATAACAATGCTACACAGAGTATCTGCAAGTTGGATCTTGTAGAGCCAGTCGGCAACAGAACTTACTTCCCCACGATCTCTATTCTCACTGAACAGAGAAAAAAAAGCCCCCGAAAACGCATCCCCAATTACCTCATAATCCACATTTCACATCTTCGTAGTGACGGAGCGATCGGGAATCACTGATTGTGGGATATTCTGATCAATAACTTTTGTCTCTCCCCTCAGTGTCTGCAACCTGCTAAACACTCTCTCGCTTCCCACCCTTCTCTCGAGCAACGCCTCTCATACTCTTCGAACATCAACCAACTTGGGTGAAACAAATCTTCAGAGGGCCACCTGACTGATCCCGTAGTTCTCTCCTGATCTCGCCTTCTTTGTACAGGGAACATCAACTACCTTGTCTGTATCACCGGTAGTATACACTCTTGATATTTGTACATGTATAGGAGCGGTAAACCCACGATATAGAACCCTTTTGGGAATTCTCTACGATAGGTGTTTGAATTTGCATCTCACTAACTCAACAAGCATAGTTCTCCCATTAACGCCCCATCTCTCTCTGTGCCGGGAAGAACTACCAAGTGTTTTGTCTTCATCCCCGGTTAGGTCTCGCAGTACGGGACAAACATTGGTCCAAAACAGCAATGACAACGAGGGCAGGGCAGTGGATGGAGTATTCGGGAAAGGCGAGAACAAGAATGCCAGACGACTCCTGGAATTTGTAGGGTTCCAATAAGAGACTGAGGGACAGAAGAAGAAATCTGTGACTAGGTGAGTTTCGTGGAGATTCTGAGGTTAACACTGAAGCTACAAAACAATGGCAACATTCCCTCCATAGCAAGCTATCATATCTCTTAGGAATAGACGCTCCATGGGTCCTCTCAGATTGACCCTCTCTATCACATGGGTACAAGCCAGTCTCGCGACGATACCAGAATACCAATATTTCCTCTCCCTACTTCAGGGGCGGGAAATGGAGGTGGAGAGAGCTTGCAGTTATGCGACATTGGACAACAAAACTTGCGAATAATGAACCAAATATCCGACACGTTTAGGATTGGAAGGAAGCACTCGCAGCAGGGAGGGAGCATCTGGGAACAAGGGCCGTGAATTTATAATACCTAGGCGCTCAGGCACTGATTTTGCGAACCCTTGTTTTCGGGGGCTCTTACCCTCGGCATCCCTCATTGTTTTACTGCCGGTAATAAGTCCTCTTCCCTCCCCCGGCAAAGCACAGACGAGGGCGGGGGTTTTTTCTCTCAGACCCATGCAGTGGGTTACTATCATAATAACTTTACTTGTATATGGTACGTTACCGCATCTACAGTAATTGTATTATTATTTCTGCAAGGAGTAAAAAAATGGAGGTTCTAGGCGTTGTCAGCCCCCGCTTCTTACCAAGTGGAAGGAGCTAACGGCAGAGAAAACCGATCCCCTAGGATCACACACAGTTTTGGCTCACGAGCACTCACCGGGGGTGGAACGGCGCGTTTGGGGAACTTAGTGGCTTGCTTCATTTCCTTCGTCTACGATATCAGCATTAGAGAACCTATCCGCTCGCCATTTCGATTCCCTCGCTTCACGGTCAGTTTGCCTTAACCATGCTAATAATCACCCATTGCCACTAGCATCGCAGTAAGAAGTGCCCTTTATTAAGCACTTAGAAGCTACACCAACAGCCTCCTCCTACCGATACTTTTAGATCAACCATCGCCTATCTAATTTCGTTCCGCCTCTAATAATATTCGTCTGCACAATGAAAAACCAAGAATGATTAACGCCCTTTGCATCCGGAGGCCAAGCTAGCTACGAGCACTGTTAGAAATCGTGAGATGTTGCTCGGCATGCTCTCATAGCTGCTTTGTTGTTCGGATAGCTTCTGGGAACGCGCTTCGGCTTTCGAGAAAGCATTTCGGCTACAGGAATGTGCTTGAGTTTTAGATTAGTGCATCCGTCAGAATAAAGGGGGGAAAGCCGGAAGGAAAGCGGGAGAGCTGTATGAGCCGGATGCGCGGATGTTGGATGTGCGCGGAGGCTATGAACAGTAGGAGTCTTTGTCTTTCCTTTGTTAGCATGAGTACGCAGAAGGAAAGAGGGACATACGGCAAAGCGGATGGATATGTTTGGTGATCCATGGGAGGATGGGAGGACTTTGTTGTGGTTATATCTGCTCGTTAGTTAGAGTGACGTTGCTGAACGAAGGGAGCTTCCCTACTCATGAGTTGTGCGATCATGTTTTTTCGTTGGGTGAACTCTTGGCGTTTTGTTTGATTGTTGTCGCCGTCGTGGTCTACATATCCACATCTAAAACAGACATCAATACGATAGTTCTTCATACCTTTACTAGTGCGCCATTCATATTTCCTAGAAGAGGGTTACTTATTTGGGACAGGATGGCATTCAGTTGACTAATCAGTATTCAGCTATTAAAACTGGTCCCCACTCGCCGGCTGTATCAGATTATGTTTAGAGTGGGTTGGGAGCTCTTGGTAAATTTAGATTAAATTTATACTGGGATAAAGTAATTTGCCCTGCCTAAAACCATACACTTGCAACAATGTTTCTCTAGAGCTCCATCCAACCAGGAGGGTTCACTTCTCCACTGGTATGCTATCCTATCTTAGCTGCCAAAACCAACTTCCTACAACTTACAACTGGATATTTTAGGACGTTGGAAGTCTTAACACCGTCCAAGTTATGTCGCCCAAGGGACCTGAAACTAAGTCGCCCGTATTCATATTCCTCCAGCGAGTGCTCGTCACTTCTGACTTTGTCGCTCCGTTGATAACTGGTATGGTTATTTCCATTCCCAATATGAAATATGGTTATTCCCACTTCCAATATGAAATTCTTAGTTTCCACAAGGCTCACTACTAGCCGCCGGTATTATTACCCAAAGTATTGTAATGGCTACCGTATTGACCCCTTTCATTCAGCACGGTCCGCCACTCCAAAGCCATTTGCAAGTCAACGCCAAGATTAGAGCCCCTTAGTCTTGGGCAAGAGCTCAACCGCTGTGGAGCCTTAGTCTCCAGCATAACAAGTCATCCAAGACTGGAGTATCCCCATAACCCGCCAAGAGCTTGCTCCTTATCGGGTTCGTCAATGCGAACGGGGGGCGGTATCCGAAAATAGCTGGCTGTTGTGCTCATAACAATCAGAACAGCCTAGCATAAGGTACTGTACTTGCCCATTCCAGAAGAAACCGGAGATCTTGGCACGGCTCAGGCCATGGAACGCCAAGATTCCCGGATACCTTTAAAATAAAGCAACAGTTGCTCATTGCGAGCAAGAAGCATTCCAAAACAGTGGTTGTCTGCCTTGTATTCAAATTACTGTCGAATATTATGGGCACTATGTGGGTACCAATTTCTAGGCTCTAGTATGCACCCGGGCTCCCTTTTCCCGGATTGAGGCATTAATTCAACCATTAAGCAGCAGGCACCCTACGCGTTCAAGCTTCTACGAGAATCCAACAGAATACTCAAAAAGTACAGGCTTGCGGTATCTGCACTACTGGTATGGAAACCGTGACTGCTCGAAGACAGTATTCTGCAGCTACTCGAGTATCCGAGGCAACTCAAGAGAGTGGATAGACGGCTGGGTTTCACAAGTGCGGAATGCTAGTGCGCCTTTTTATGGCCTTACTTGGACAACTAGTCAGATCGAACCGGGTTTTAGGCAGGAACGTTGAAACAAGAACGTCCAAGACAGGAGCCAAGGATGGCTGTTGGCTGGTGTCCCGAAACGCCAGAGGTGACAGGCGCCGACCCCCTGCCCCTTTCGCCGCGAGTACTAAGCATCGCTTCTTTTGGTATATAACCAAAATTTTGGCTACCAATCACTCGTACCTTACCCGAGCCGGCAGGTAACAAGTACCCGACAACCAATGAAGACAGAGAGGCTCAGATCTACTCGAGTATCAACATTAGCGGGAGCGGATGGGAGTTACTCGAGTACATTGTAGATCGGATGCAGAATCCTTACCCAGGAGCAACCCCCCTTCCCCATTACTCAAGGGAGGACGGACGAGCTCCCGCTGGGAAAGGTCTCTTGTATAGCGCTTTGTTCGTCCAACTTACTCGAGTACCCTGACTCCCCTGCCGAGGCGGATCTACGGCTGGTCTTTGTAGGCTTACCGCCTTGGGGAATGTCAACTACTTCCTGTAATACGAGTCCTCTGCCTATTGAGGGCATAAAACACAATCGCGTCGCAAGCCCACCAATACCCTATAAGTAAGTAATTGTGCCGCCCAGAAATATCTATATACGAGTACCTACGGAAAGCTTCTCCTGCCAAGTTGCTTGGCTGCTTCAAGATCTGAAAAGTTATCCATATACGTTTGAACATCATGGTCGAATTCCTTGGCGAATATGGCGGGAGAGGAGGATATCTTTGGAGGGTTTTCTGCGTTTTTCCTTTCTTTCCATCAGTCTTCTTCCTGCACGAGTCTCCTTTGATTTCTTGGTTTCCTTCGCTCATTTTCTCTTTCACCTTTCCTTCTATTTCATTTCTTGAAACCGGCTGTGCCTTGGTTACCCAGTTCTTTCAACCGACAGCAGGCACTTGTCTTTCTTTCTATTCTTTATTTCTTCTTCGCACTTCTCTTCTCCAAGTCACAGCAGCCGGCCCTGCCATCCTCAGCAGCGATGTATACACAACAGTTGGTTCTCATTGCGGCAGTGCTCTCCGCTCCTCTTCTCTCCTCGGCGAATTGCATGTACGGGACGAGTCTGTTCCCCCGCGTAGCAGGTGCCACTGTTGAGGTCTCGAAATTTGGGTATACAGGGCTTCAGGGCCCTCTCAATTGGGCAGCACTCTCTGCGGAGAACTCCGCTTGCGCAACTTCAAAAGTGCAGTCACCTATAAATATCGATAACAACGTCCAGCTCGCGGCGGAAGCTCCTAAAGTTGTTATTGCGGATATGAAGGCAGCAGAGTTCGAGAACCTGGGAACAACCGTGGAGGTCATTGTCAATGGAACAACAACCTTCGGCGGAACGAAATTCAGCCTTCAGCAATTCCATTTCCATACGCCAAGTGAGCACAGGGTTTCTGAGGAGTATTTCCCATTAGAGATACATATGGTTCACGAAGCCGCAGGTAAGAATTCCCCTGTTCCATTCTGATACGCCATGGATTCTAACTTTTTTTTTTTTTTAAAAAAAAAAAAAGACGGATCCGGGGCAATAGCGGTTATAGCTTTGACCTTCCAACTTTCCGAGGATGGGAAGACCACCACAGAGCTCCTGACCGCAGTCACCGAGAACCTCGCCAAGATTTCTACTCCCGGCACAGTAACTGAGACCGGTCCTCTAAAGTTCGCTGAAGTCATCGACCACATCCAGACGACCCCTCTCTTCCAGTACACCGGGTCCTTAACCACTCCTCCCTGCGCCGAAGGGCTTACATTCCTTGTCACTAAGGAGCCCCTCCCCCTCAGCGTCAAGACCTACAACGAAATCAAGGCCGTCGTCAAGTTCAACTCTAGATACACCCAGAATTCCCTCGGCCAGGAAAACTTGCTCGGCGTTGGAGCCACCGCATTGGCCGGCGCCGAAGGTGCCGCGGCAGAGAATGGAACTGCTTCTGGAAACTTGACTGACGTAGCTAAGCCAAAACCATCCAGTGGAACAGCTATTTCTAAGCCCGCTCCCAGTACGTATTCCTCCTCGCAATCATAACCTCCTCACTTAGAACCTCGAGCTAACACCTCCTAGCTGCCACCGGCCACGTTGCGGTCAAGGTAGAGGGCGAGCACCACTGCATCCTCGGCTCCTGTCGCCAAGTCCCTAAGGCTAAGCGCTTCTACCGCCGCAAGTAAGCCAGATCAGGCAAGAGAAGAGATAGAGACATGATGTATTTTTCATAGTTTATTTTTACCCCATTTCTGAATTTTAATTTTGTCTTATCCCTTATGTCATTGTTGCATCACAATATACAGAAGAGCTGGTGCACATGTGCGCAGGTATGCCAAGTCGAATTTGTGTGGGTACCGTAAAAACTCTTGTAATCCGCCATCTCCGGGGCGCCTCCAATCTCCAGATCAGAGACAAAAAGTGCTGAGAAGGGTCAGTGTTCTCCCACCCCGGTATAAGATCGGCTCTCAAGACGTGTTGGATCTAATTAATTGGGTACACGCAATCCCGTCAACTTGTCAAATCAAACCTACCGTGGCGAGTTTTTACGGCGTGCGGGGACGAGCGAGGGTGTACTGTGGATTATTATCGTTAGAAAAAGTCCTGTCAGTTGAGTTCAACTTGGAGTAAGTAGAGAGAGAGCGTGGGGGCCGGCTTTAAGACACGGAGAAGGCCAAAAAGAGCCCATTTGATGTCATTTTGGCCCCTAAAAGCAAAGAAAATGACGGTTGTGGAGCGATGAGTCCTCTGAAATTTCCTATTCTGGCCTTGTCCGTGTCTTAAAGCCGGCCCCCACGCTCCCTCTCTACTTACTCCAAGTTGAACTCAACTGACAGGACTTTTTCTAACGATAATAGGACGCTCGAGCAGTACAAAGTAGCCCAGTTAGCACGCGAATACAATAAGGGTTTTTGTCTGGATTGGTGCTCTGTTGAAGGCTTCAACTAAAAGCTTTAATCAAGAGAGTGCCAAGGTGGAGTGAGAACTAGTGAATCGAGTCGCGTGACATGGTGGTTCGAACGCTTCTTCTCGGCTGTCTCAGGTTTTCGCCCGGGTCGACCGGGGTGGGTTTTATTCACTGTGGCATGTTCGGCTTGGTGGGGCTCGCACTGGCATGTGGCAGGGTTGGTGTCATAGGTGGGGTCGTTTTGGTACGGTTTCGGGCTGGTGGAGGTGGAGAGTAACTTAATCATGAATGGGGGCGGTAGCCTAGTCACCAGTATGATACGATGTTCTCAACCCCTGGGTACCTCATAATTTGGGCTATTAGAACTAGAAATGATGCTGGAGCTGTCAAACAGGGTGTGGCTGAACCAGGGAGCCGGATTTGCAAGAAAGTTCCCCCTAGAGTTAGATTCTGGAAATAAGTTTGTCGTAGGATGCCTTTTCTACTTGTGCCAAGGTTTTTCCATTTTCGCGGGAAAGAGTTTCCTGAAGAGGTTTACGGTACTCTCACTCTCCCATTGGGTCAAACTTTATTTGACTGCTCTAGACTCTAGAGGCATTTCGGGTTGGTCCAAATTGTGCGATATTTTCTTTCGGTTGGGGGAGTGTGCCGGTGGGTACGGTCTGGTAATAGGGTGCTGGATACTGTGGGGTGGGGGGTCATAGCTGCTCACTCGTGGGTAGGAGCGAGTGCTCTGGAGGCTCGATGGGAGGCGTTCTCAATCAGTTTTTTTATGATTTCTGTTTCCACGGGTTGAACCTCTGAACGCTATACTAGCACGTCTTGATTCGGTTACTTGCTTTTCGTTTAAGAACTGATCTATAATATTATTGGATGTAATAGGTTCATATGAACGTATTAGGGTTGTCAATAATGGGAGGATCGTTGCCGAGAGCGAAGAGGAGGGTTCTATTCCTTCCTATAATAAACAAACAAATATCATACATAAAGCACTAGAACAGCTGAGGTTCTCCCTAGGGCATTGGAGTCGTCTCCCCCGGTTGAGCCTATCGTCCTCTTTTTATTTGTCCCCGCGAAATGTGTGAAGACAATGTCTTTCCTCGGTGTTCCCCTCCCCCAGCCTAAAATGTGGAGTTCCGGAAATTCCTGGAGTAATTTTCCATTGTTCCAGTATTGATGGTATCATAGATTACCGTGAACTCTGGATAAATCCACTATTGGGGATCTCAACATAATTCACTAGTGGAGAGCACAAACCGGTTTTCTGAGTACGGTACTGTACTTGTCAAATTCAGAAGTATTGGGAAATCTTGGCGCCAAGATATTACAGCCGGTGTCGGGCTCTCTCACTTCTGCCCTTGTGTGGATGGTGTGTCGCGCAAGCTGTATTCCACTCCTGTCGCCCGCAGCGGGACCTTCTTCTAAACCGTAAGATAGTTGGGTAGGGGATTGACTCGATGCTGACCCACTTAATTCACCGGATAGAGGATAGTAGGAGAGAAGTGCTTGACCCAATCAAAGTAGAAAAAGGAAACGTTGACAATGGTATGCTTGACTTGTGTGTTGTGCCCGCTTGTAATTGACTGAGTAAGGATATGTAACAGGTTTATTCCTGTCTAACGAAAATACAATAGGACCGGCGGTAGACCTGCTAGCGCTGGTGCTAAGGGAGGCTTCAAGGGACCGGAGGTAAGAGATAATAGTTGAAGGACAAATAGAACTCAGGGATTGCCGTTCAACCAAGTGTATTCTTAGACTGAAGGTCTGTTGAAGTCTGCTGTCTCCTGCTAGCCAGGAGACTGGTTTAAATACAAAACCCTAGAGCGATAGCCTTCCTGCAATCACGATCATTACCAGTAGCTGCGCACATACCGGAATCCTGTAATCCTGCAAGACCAAAGAAAGAAACAACGCTCAGCCTCAACCAGTGCTACATGACCTTTCCATACCCGGAATCCTAAATATAAACTTCCAGCAAAGCAAACTAAACATAGCAATACGATAGCATAGCCTATCTGACTCAGAAACAGTGGCGGAGCTGAAATCAAATCAAATAAACCAAATATAAATCAACTAAACATAGGAGATCCTGCACTGCCCGCTCCTGTGTACCGTTACCGGAACATGTACACATGTTACATTCCCTTATTCTG
>Ga0307517_10004181_pt1 | contig 22271 bp, 18 predicted proteins | sample 23_EM_MG_FD_194515 | JGI IMG/M metagenome (GOLD analysis project Ga0307517, IMG submission 194515) | Populus trichocarpa ectomycorrhiza microbial communities from riparian zone in the Pacific Northwest, United States - 23_EM | ecosystem: Host-associated > Plants > Roots > Unclassified | place... | reverse complement strand
GCGTACCGCCCGGTCGCGGTACTCGGCGCGGGGCAGACCGGAGATCTCGACCGGCAGCAGCACGTTGTCCAGTACGGACCGCCAGGGCAGCAGGGCCGGCCGCTGGAAGAGCATGGCGACCTCGCGGCGGGGTCCGGTGACCGGCAGTCCGCCGATCCGGATGTCCCCCGAGGAGGGCGGCAGCAGTCCGGCGATCAGCCGCAGGAGTGTGGACTTGCCGCAGCCGGAGCGGCCCACGACGGCGACGAACTCACCTTCGGCGGCGGTCAGATCGATGCCGTGCAGGGCCTGCACGGTGCCCTTGCGGTTGGTGAACTCCTTTGACACCGAGCTGAGTTGGATCATGGCTGACTCCAACGGGTCGTGTGACATGCACGTGTAATATCTGAAAGATCGTCACATGAGCCTCGCGAGGAGGCCACATGCTCCGACAATTCCGCACCCTGGCAACGCTACTGGCAGCCATGGCGATGACAGCCCTCTTCGGCTGCGGCAGCGGCTCGACGTCATCCCCCTCCGGCTCCGGCAGCCCTACGGACCACGTCACCTATCTCACCGCCTTCGGCGCCGCCGGACGGGACGCGTTCGCCTGGATCGCCCAGGAGAAGGGCTACTTCCGGGACGCCGGTCTCGACGTGGACATCGAGCTGGGCAAGGCGACCGGCGAGAACCTCAAGGCGCTGGCCGCCGGCCGGGCGCAGTTCGCGGCCCTCGACCTGACCGGGGCGATGATCTCGGCGGGCGCGAAGGGCGGCAAGGGATACCAGGGCTTCCGCGCCGTTCTGGCCATTCACCAGCAGACGCTGGTGGCCATCATGAGCATGAAGAGCTCCGGGATCACCACCCCCAAGGACCTCGCCGGCAAGCGGATCGCGGCCGCCGCCAACTCCGTCAACCAGCTGCTGTTCCCCGGCTACGCACGCCTCGCCGGCATCGACGCCAGTACTGTCCGCTGGGTCGCCGTACAGCCGGTCCAGCTGGGATCCACCCTGGCCAGCGGCAAGGTCGACGCGCTGAGTACGTTCCTGATCGGGCGGCCGACCATCGAGAAGGCCACGCTGGCCGCGAAGAAGCAGACCGTCGACGTACTGCCGTACAGCACCTACCTGCCCGACCTGTTCGGCAACGCGATCGTCACCACGCAGGGGCTGGCCGCCAAGGACCCGGACCTGGTGAAGCGGTTCCGGGAGGCCATGCGCAGGGCGCTCGTCTACACCATCGCGCATCCCGACGAGGCCGGGGCGCTGCTGCACGCCAAGCACCCGGAGACGGTGGCCGCCCTGGCCACCCAGGAGATCGAGCTGATGACGCCCTCGGTGACGGCTCAGGGCACCGGCTCCGCGATCGGGCTCATCACCCGGGACCGGGCCGCCGGCGCCATCACGAGCCTGCGCGAGGCCGGGCTCGTCACGACGGACATGGGGCCGCAGGACGTCGTCGACTTCGACGCCATGCCGACGGGCAAGGGCTGATCCGCGTGGCCGCCGCCCCCTCCTACGCCTTCGACAACGACGACCCCGAGGCCGCCGACCGCCACGGCTACCTCGCCGAGATCTTCGACGGCCTCACCGCCCAGCGGCTCTCGGGGCTCGGCGACCTCACCGGCCGCCGCTGCCTGGAGGTGGGCGCGGGCGGCGGCAGCATCGCCCGCTGGCTGGCCCGCGCGGCCGGACCGGCGGGCCGGGTGCTGGCGACCGACATCAACACCCGCTATCTAGGGCCTGGCCGGTCGATTCTGCCCGGGTCCGCGACGCCTGGCGCGGCACCTCGCGGCGTTGCCGAAACGCCCTCAGGAAACCACCCTGAGGGCGCTCCGGCGCCTTGCGATGCACCACACCAGACGCCGCGGCCTGTCCGACCAGGATCGACCGGACAGACCCTCGGCCCCAGCACCGACTTCGAGGTGCTGCGCCACGACCTGTCCACCGAGCCCGTGCCCGAGGGGCCGTGGGACGTGATCCACGCCCGCATGGTGCTGCTGCACCTGCCCCGGCGCCGGGAGATCCTGCACCGCCTCGCCGCCGCGCTCGCCCCGGGCGGGGCGCTGGTCGTCGAGGACTTCGAGAGCACGTTCCGCAAGAGCGTGCTGGCCGCCCCCACACCGGCCGCGGCGGCTCTGGTCGACACCTACCACCGGGTCCTGGTGGAGCAAGTGCTGCCCGCCCACGGAAACGACCCCACCTGGGCCGGCCAGGTCCACGCCGCGATGCTCGCCGAGGGCCTGACCGGCCTCGACACCGTCGTCCACGCCCGCTCCTGGCCCGGCGGCACGGCCGGGGCCCTGCTGATCGGTGCCAACATCGCCCAGGCCCGCGCGGACTTCCTCGCCGCCGGGATGACCGAGGCCGAGCTCGACGAGCTCCAGCGGCTGGCGACCGATCCCCGGCTCGTCGTGCGCAGCATGCTCACGTACTCCACCATCGGCCGCCGTTGATCCCCGGGCCCACGAAGCTGCACAGGGCGGCGCTGCCGACGGCCGGCGCGCTGACCGTACTGGCGGTGTGGTGGCTGTCCACCATCGCCTTCGACATCAATCCGTTCATCCTCCCCGCGCCCCCGGACATCGTCCGCCGCTTCGCCGAACTGCCCGGATTCCTGCTCCACCAGACCTGGTCCACCCTTGCCGAGACCCTGGCCGGATTCGGACTCGCCGTCGTGGTCGGCCTGCTCACCGCCGTGCTGCTGACCGCCTCCCGGACCGTCGAGCGGGCCGTACTGCCGCTGCTCGTCGCCGCCAACGCCGTCCCGAAGATCGCCGTGGCCCCGCTGCTGGTGGTCTGGCTGGGCTTCGGCCCGGTGCCGAAGATCGCCATGGTCGTGATGATCGCTTTCTTCCCGATCGTGGTGGCCGCCATGTCCGGCCTGACCTCCACCCCCATCGAGCTCGCCGAGCTGGCCAGGTCGCTGACCGCCTCCCGGCTCCAGACCTTCGTCAAGCTGCGCATCCCCTGGGCCCTGCCCCAGATCTTCGTCGGCCTCAAGCTGGCCGTGACCCTGTCCGTGGTCGGCGCCGTCGTCGGGGAGTTCGCGGGCGGGGACCAGGGGCTCGGCTACGTCATCGTCGCCTCGGGCGCCTCCGCGGACACGCCCCTGGCGTTCGCCGCGATGACGCTGCTGAGCGTCATCAGCGTGCTGCTGTTCTACGTACTGGTCGTGCTGGAGCACCTGCTCCTGCCCTGGGCGCGCGAGATCACGGGCTGAGCGTGAACTGCCGGTGGCCGCCTTGTGACGAGATCGCAGCACCGCGCGTACGGACGCGGGCGGCGGCTGGTGGTAAAGCTTAGGTCTGCGATTCGCACAGGCTACGAGCGACAACGGGGGCGGCCGCGATGGTCCGGGACGAGGCTGTGATCGGCTGCATGGGTGTGCTGGTCATCGGCACGCGCGGAGCCCACGGCCCGGGGGAGGTCCTGGTCCGGTTGAGGGGTGGCACGGAGGCATTCCTCGCCTGGTCCGACGACCCGCTGCCGGAGGGCGCGCCGGTGCTTGTGATCGATTCGCGCGGCCCGCGTGAGGTCGATGTCATCGACTGGGCCGATCCTTTGGACGGATGAGGAGAAATACGGAGATGTTCGGTTACCGCGTTCCCGCGCCTGATGAGGCCATGCTGATCTCTGGCGGCAAGCGTGGACTGGGGGGTGCGCCGTTCCGCGTCGTGACGGGCCATGGCAAGTGGGTGGTCCCGGTCTTCCGCAAGGTTCGCTTCCTGACGCTGTCGATGAACGAGGCCGAGGTCACCGAGTACTGCGTGACCCGGCAGGGCATCGCGCTGACCGTGCGCGCGGTGATCGCGTTCAAGGTCGGCAACGACACGGAGAGCATCGTCAACGCCGGCCAGCGGTTCCTGTCCGAGCAGGACCAGATGTCGATCCTGACCGGCCGGATCTTCTCCGGCCACCTGCGGGCCATCATCGGCTCGATGACGGTGGAGGAGATCGTCACCGAGCGGCAGAAGCTGGCCACCGAGGTGCTGGAGACGTCGAAGGCGGAGATGGCCAAGATCGGTCTGGTCGTGGACGCGTTCCAGATCCAGTCCATCGACGACGGCGACACCGGCTACATCGAGGCGATGTCCGCCCCGCACAAGGCGGCCATCCAGCGGGCCGCGCAGATCGCGCAGGCCCAGGCCACCCAGGCCTCGGTCGAGGCCGAGCAGGTGGCGGCCCGCAACCAGGCCGAGTACGCCCGGCAGACGGCGGTCGTCAAGGCGGAGTACTCGGCCGAGGTCGACCGGGTGCAGGCGCAGGCCGCGCAGGCGGGGCCGCTGGCGATGGCGCACGCGCAGCAGGAGGTGCTGGCCGCGCAGACCGAGCTGGCCGAGCGCGCCGCCGAGCTGCGGCAGCAGCAGCTGGTGGCCGAGATTGTGAAGCCGGCCGAGGCCGAGGCGGAGCGGATCAGGGTGCTGGCCGTGGCCGACGCCGAGCGGATGAAGATCCAGGCCGAGGCGGCGGCCTCGTACGACCGCGTGGCGCTGGACCGGATGCTCATCGACCAGCTCCCGCAGATCGTCAAGGAGGCCGCGGGCGGCCTGGCCGGCGCCAACGTCAACGTGCTCAACGGCGCGGACGGCCTGGGCGAGATCGCGGCGGGCCTGGTCGGCCAGGGCCTGACCATCCTGGACTCGGTCCGGCAGAACCTGGGCTCGCCGCGCAGGCCGGAAGGCAGCGGCCCGATCGAGATCGACAAGTAGAACAACAAGCAGTACGAGCGGAAAACGGGCTGCCCGGTGATCAGATCACCGGGCAGCCCGTTTTCGTACGCCGTTCCGTGCGATTAACCCCTGAGCCTCGCGCAATTCGGCTGGCGTTCACAAAGGGATGTTTCGCTGATCGGCCAGGTGAATCCCAGGAATTGGCGCGCTGTTATGGTCCCGCTGTGAATGACTCGGGCTTTCTCGCTTTCAGGTCCCTCCCGCGAATACGCGGATCTTTGCGGCCCGCCCACTGGGCCACCGCGCTCGTGGCCACCGGCCTGCTCGCGTACAGCGTCCTGACGGCGGGGCTGAGCGGGGACATCAGGTACTGCCTGGCCGCCCTGCGCAGTGGCGAGGGGGCCGGCTACACGCCCGCCGGGATCTTCATTCACCGTCCGTACTTCTACCGCATGTTCATCGCGGGCCTGGACTCGCTGACGGTGGGGTCGATCGAGACCCGGGAGATGATCATCCGGCTGGCCGGGATCGCGCTGTGCGTGGCGGCGGGGGTCGCGCTGCGCGCGGCGCTGGTGCGCTCGCTGCCGCACCGGGAGGCCACGCTGACGGCGGCAGCGGTCGGGCTGTCGCTGGCGCTCGCGCCGCTGACGGACTTCCTGCAGCCCGAGTGGGCCGCGATCGTGCTGGCGGTGTTCGCGGTGGCCGCGGTGCTCGGGTTCGAACGGCGCTGGGTGGCCGTGCTGGTGGCCTCGCTCCCGCTGGGGCTCGCCGTGATGATGAAGTACTCGACGGCGGCGACGGCCGCGATGGCCCTGCTGGTGGTCTTCGCCGTCGACCGCGTGCGGGCGGTGCTGCTGGGCGCGCTGACGGCGCTCTCCGCGGTGGTCCTGCTGGCGTTCAGCCTGTGGTCGGGCTCGCACGAGCTGCAGTGGGCCAAGGACATGCCGCAGATCAACCAGAGCTCGCTGTCCCGTACGGGAATCCACCCGCACTTCATATTCGACCAGTCGCTGTCGTTCCTCGCCGAGCGCGTGTACCTGAGCCCGGTGCTGGCGCTGCTGCCCGGGGCCCTGCTGCTGGTGCTGGCCCGGCAGGAGAACCGCCGCAGGAGAGCCGAACTGGCCGCGCTGGCGGTGCTGTTCGTGCTCATGTGCATCGCGGCGGTGGCGGTCCAGGGCAACTGGTTCGGCTATCACGCCGCCGCGCTCCCGGTGGCCACCGCGGCCCTGTGGGGACTGGCGGTGGCCGGCTGGTACACCTCCTTCCGCAAGCCTCCGCTGTTCTTCCTGGCGGTCACCGCGGTGTACGCGCTCCTCGGGCCGCTGGTCACCTCCTCGCCGCAGCCCCGGCTGGCGATCAGCACCCCGGTGCCCTGGGCGGCGGCCGGGGTGGCGCTCGTGGCGGCGCTGCTGGATCTGCGCCGCGTGCGCGCACGCCGCGCAGACGACACGGAACGCGTCATGCGCAAGGGCGCCGCACTCGGCGTGGCCGTGGCCTCGCTGGCGGGCGTGATGTGCCTGGCGGCGCCGGTCTGGCCGGGCTCGCCGAAGCTCGTCGACAGTGTGGGCCACGCGGCGCTGACCAACGCGGACTTCCAGCACGGGGAGAAGGTCACCGCCGCCACGGCGGCCAGGCTCGACCGGGAGCTCCCCAAGGGCGCCCCGGTGCTGTATCTCGCCTTCGGCGACGTCACGTACTACATCGGGCATCCCGCGCAGTGCAGGTACCCGATCCCCACCTTCCTGCAGCGCACGAAGTTCCTGCCCGAGACCGCCGACCTGCCCTCGACCGTCGAGAACGCCCGCTGCGTCGCGCACGACCCGGCGCCCTACGCCGTCCTGCAGCGCTCGTGGTTCCAGCTCGCCCGGATCGACCCCGTGGTGCGGCGGAACATCCAGAAGTACTACGACTGCCCGGAGGCGACAGGCAGTACGCACCAGCCGGTGGTCTGCCGCCTCCGGGCGGACAGGGCCTAGTTCGCGCCGATCAGCTCGGTGACGCGGTGGGCCAGGGCGATGGAGTAGCTCTGGCCCCGGTCCTGCGGGTAGATCTGGGCCATCGTGGCCAGCGTGACCCGGTTCAGGTGGGTGGCGTGGCCGGGGATCAGCGCGCGGTACTCGGGGGTGACCACCGGCTGGGCGAACGGGGCCTTGGAGAAGTGCCACTTCTGGATCCAGCTGCGGTCGAACTCGGGGTTGAGCTTCTGCAGGTACGGGATGAAGCGCTCCAGCAGCTCCGCCGGGTCGGTGGTGAACCGCCAGTCGTCGCGCTCCACGTAGTTGCCGACGTAGAGGATGTGGCGGCCGCCGTACTCGGCCTTGTCCACCATGTTGGTGTGCTCGACGACCGCGAGGAACGGGAAGTCCGGGTCGTTGATGTTGAGCCAGTAGTACGGGATCGCGCTGCGGTCCAGCTCCAGGATGAAGCAGGTCGCGCCGAGGTACTGGTTGCGCCAGACCGCGTCGTCGGCGGGGACGTCGGCGGCCTTGGCGAAGACGGGCTGCGGGGTGGTGACGATGAGCTGGTCGAACGCGTAGCTCGCGCCGTCCTTGGTGGTGACGGTGACCTGGTCGGCGCCCTCGGGCTGGCGGATCGTGTCGACCGCCTTGCCGAACTCGACCTTGCCGCCGCGCTCGCCGACCGCGTCGCGCAGGGCGGCGTACACCCGCTCGAAGCCGCCCGCCATGTAGCCGAGCTCGAAGGTGCGGCAGTGCACCCGGGCCCACAGCCAGGCCATCGACACCTCTTCGGCCCGGTCGCCGAACTTGCCGCGCAGCAGCGGCTCCCAGACGCTCGCGGTCGCGCCGCGGCCGGCCCAGCGGCGCAGCCAGGACAGCGCGGTGCGGTCGTTGAAGCGCTCGCCGTTGCGCACGAGCTTCAGCGCGGCCGAGGAGGCGCCGAAGCGTATGCCGTCCAGGACGGAGAAGGAGGGGAAGCGCAGCATCTCCAGCGGGGTGCTGAACGGGTGCAGCTTGCCGTCCCGGAAGACCGCGGTGGTGGGCTTGTGGAAGTGCAGGTCAGCGCCGAGGCCGAGCTCCTCGATCAGCTCGATGATGGCGGTGTCGCTGCGGAAGATGTGGTGGTAGTACCGCTCCAGAGGAGTGCCGCCGACCGGGATCGACGCCGCCAGCCCGCCCAGTTCGTCCGCCGCCTCCAGCACCGTGACCGTGTGACCGGCCTTGACCGCGTCGTAGGCGGCGGTCAGGCCGGTGGCGCCGGCACCGATGATGCCGAGATTCATGCGAAGCTCCATTTTTTGTTGAGCACGAACTGCAGGGCCAGCACCAGCGGCAGCGAGCCGGCCTTGACGAGGTTGGGGTCGACGCCGAGCCAGTCGGAGAAGATCCGGAACAGCACGTAGGTCAGTGCGATCCCGGTCATGCCGACGGCGTAGAAGCGCAGGAAGCGGACCAGCAGCCGGTCGCGCCGGTCGAAGGTGAACAGGGCGTTGAGCACGAAGTTGTTGGTGATCCCCAGGCTGGTGCTGATGGCGTTGGCGATCTGTTCGTGCAGGCCCAGCGCGTTGTAGAGCAGGAAGAAGGCGGCCAGGTCGAGCGCGACCCCGCTGCCTCCGACCATCGTGTAGCGGATCAGCTGCCGGAGCTTGGCCCTGCGGTCCTGGACCGGCTCGCCGCCCTGGCCGCTGACCGTGGCCTCAGTCGCCGTCATGACGGATGACCTGCCGCACGATGTAGAGGGGGCGCGCCTGCGCCTCGGTGTATGTCCGCCCTATGTAGCTGCCGAGCACGCCCAGGGACAGCATCTGGGTGCCGCCGAGGAACAGCGTCACCACCATGGTCATGGTCCAGCCGGACACCGTGATGTCGGGCCGGAAGATGCGCATGCCGACCGCGTACGCGATGCCCAGCAGCGACAGCAGGAGCACCACGACGCCGAGCCGGGTGATCAGCCGCAGCGGCATGGTCGAGAAGCCGGTGACCCCGTCGATGGCGAGGCGGGCCATCTTGCGCAGGGGGTACTTGGTCTCGCCCGCGAACCGTTCGTCCCGGTCGAACAGCACCTCGGTCTGCCGGAAGCCCAGCGAGGCGACGATGCCGCGCACGAAGCGCCCGCGCTCACGGAACTTGCGCAGCTCGTCCGCGACCTTGCGGTCCAGCAGCCGGAAGTCCCCGGTGTCCAGCGGGATGTCGACCTCGGCGGCGCTGCGCAGCATCCGGTAGAAGGCGTGCGCGGTGATCCGCTTGAAGAAGGTGTCCTTGCGCGTGCGGCGCCGCGCGTGCACGATCTCGGCGCCTTCGCGCCACGCTTCGATCAGCTCCAGGCTGACCTTCGGCGGGTCCTGGAGATCGGTGTCCATGATGATGACGGCGTCGCCCGTGGCCTGGTCGATGCCGGCGGTGATGGCGATCTGGTGCCCGAAGTTGCGGGCGAAGTCGATGACCTGGACCTGCGGGTCGTTCTTGGCGAGATCGCGCAGGATCGACAGCGAGCCGTCGGCCGAGCCGTCGTTGACATACACCAGCTCATAGGTGATGTCGGGGCGTTCCGCGAGCGCGGCGACGAGTTCGTCGTGGAAGCGCTGAATGCCGTCCTGCTCGTTGTAGACCGGCAGAACATAGGAAACAAACATTTGCGGAGCCTATGGAGCACCGGTTAACAGCCGGGAATATTCTCATAGCTTTTTAGGACCGGCAGAGTTTACGGAAGGGTTCGCCCCACGCCGTTTGGGCGGAGCGAACCCTTCCGGATGACTCACCGGTTCACTTGGGCGGGGCCGGCAGCGAGTAGACGTTGCCGGGGGTGGCGATGGTGGTGATCGCCTTGCCGAACAGGGTGGTCGGCTCGTAGCCCTTGTACGAGATGTCCGTGTTGAGCAGGACGACCAGGGTGGCCTTCTTCTCGGGCAGGTAGAGCGTCAGGCTCTGGTAGCCGGGCAGCGAGCCGTTGTGGCCGATCCAGCCGTGGTCCTTGAGGATGCCGAGGCCGTAGCCGGTGCCCGGGAAGCCCGTGGGGAGAAGGCGCAGGCGCTCCTTCTGGGTGGCGGGCTTGAGCAGGGTGCCGGTGGCCAGGACGCGCGCCCAGGTGTGCAGGTCGTGCAGGTTGGAGATCATCGCGCCGGCCGCCCAGCCCCAGGTGGGGTCCCAGTTCGTGGCGTCGACCGTCTTCCCGCTCAGGGTCTGGTTGGTGTAGCCGCGCGGGTGCGGCGACGGGAACTCGGCCCCGACCGGGAAGACCGTGTGGCGCATGTGCGCCGGGTCCAGCACCTGGTGCTTGATGAAGTCGCGCAGCTTCTGGCCGCTCACCTTCTCCACCACCAGCCCGAGCAGGATGTAGTTGGTGTTGGAGTAGAAGAACTTCGCGCCCGGCTTGAACATCGCCGGGTGCTTGAACGCGTACGCGAGCAGCTCCTCCGGCGTGAACACCCGGTTGGGGTTGGTGAGGAGAGCCTTCACGAAGGCGTCGTCCATCGAGTACGAGAACAGGCCGCTGCGCATCTCGGCGAGCTGGCGCAGCGTGATCTTGTTGCCGCCCGGGACGCCGGACACGTAGCGGGAGATCGGGTCGTCGAGCTTGACCTTCCCCTGGTCCACCAGGCGGAGGATCGCGGTGGCGGTGAAGGTCTTGGTCTCGCTGCCGATCCGGAAGTTCATGTTGGCGGACATCGGCGCGTGCGTCTTCTTGTCGGCGATGCCGAAGGTGCGCACGTAGTTGACCTTGCCCGGGATCCACAGGCCGACGACGGCCCCGGGGACGCCGGTGGTGCGCAGCGTCTCGGCGATCACCTTGTCGAGCTTGGCGGTGTCGACACCGTTCGAGGTGTGCGGGGAAGCGTGCGGCGAGGCGTGGGGTGAGGCGTGCGGGGAGGTTTTCGCGGGGGCGGCAGCGGCGGCCGAGGCGGCCGGTGCGGATATCGCGGACGCGGACAGCGCGGCGACGGCAAGAGCGGCCGCCGCGATCCTGCGGAAGTTGCAGCTCATGTTGGCGAACGTAGGCCGCCGCGCGTCGGGCGGCGGCCGTACGCAGGCCGAACGGGTGAACGCGGATGCGGTTGAATCCGGTCCTACCGTCCGTGGGGCGGGTCGCTAGCGGCGGCGCGGAGCCAGCTTGTACAGCGCGAGACCGGCCGCGATCAGGGTGGTGGACGCCACCACGAAGGCCATGCTGTTCAGCCAGACGCCGGTGGCGGCCAGGGCGGCGCCCCCGGCTCCGGTCGTGCCCGCGCCGACGACTCTTCCGTACATCTGTTTTTCCTCCTGTTGTTCATGGGACGGGTGGCGTGGGGGGTGTGGGGGTTCGTGGGGGAGATCAGGTGGCGATCCACTTCTCCTCGCTGCGCCTGAGCAGGCCCCACAGCGAGGTGAAGTAGACGGCGTGCTGGAACAGGTCGTAGAGCATCTCCGGCACCATCAGCAGGGCCACCAGCACCGCGCGGGGCCCGGCCCGGCGTACGGAGACGACCTTCTCGACCACGAAGATCGCGCCGATGGAGGTCCAGAACGGCGACAGGCCGGGCCAGCCGTACGTGGAGAGGGTCAGCGCCATGAAGGCCAGGTAGATGCCGAAGCTGAGGGCGCCGAAGCCCATCATGAACTGCTGGAAGAAGTACCGGGCGGTCACCCGGGTCCAGCCGTAGTCGCGCAGGTTCTCCAGGGCGCCGCGCTGCCAGCGCAGGCGCTGGTGCCACAGCTTGGGGAGGGAGGTCATGACCTCCGTGGTCACCGAGCAGCCCGCCGGGGACATGGTGCGGTAGCCGAGGGTCTTGACGGCCTTGGTGATCTCGTCGTCCTCGGTGAGCGAGGCGAGGCTGTAGTAGTCGCGTCCGCCGCCGAGTTGGCCGCTGCGGCGTGCGGCGCGGACCTCGCGCAGGACGCGGGCCCGGAACATCGTGCCGGTGCCGGTGAGCACCGAGGCCTTGCCGCCGGTGCGGTCGATCTCCCAGGCGTAGCGGTGGAACTCCATGCGCTGGAGCAGGCCGAGCAGTCCGCCGCCCTCCTCGCCGTAGAAGACCCCGCCGACGGCGCCGACCTTGCGGTTGAAGGTGCCGATGGCCGTCTCGACGAACCACGGATTGAGGATGGTGTCGGCGTCCTGGACGAGGATCAGGTCGCGGTCGGCGAGATGCGGCAGCACCCAGGTGATGGCCTGGTTGAGGCCGCCCGCCTTCTTGTGGGCGTTGTCCTGGGTGTGGAAGACGTCCGCGCCGTGCTCGTACGCGATGTCGGCGGTGGCGTCGGTGCAGTTGTCGGCGACGACCACGACCAGGTCGGGGCGCCGGGTCTGGGCCCACATGCCCTCGATGGCGTCGGCGATGCGGTCCTGCTCGTTGTGCGCGGGGATGAGGACGACCAGCCGGGGGACACCCTCGGAGAAGTCGTCCGGCGCCGCGTGGGCTCGGCTCGGGGCGTGCCGCCGTCTTCGCTGCGGCTCTGCCAGGTCGAGCACGTCACACTCCGGTCGCGATCGTCGGAAATCACCCGACGGTCAGATGCGGTCGGTTCCTCACATACTCCATGAGATCTTCACAAGGTAGGACTCCGCCAGATGAGGATTTGATGAAGATTCGGCCATGGCCTGAAACGGTCCTCCGCCTTCTTGCGTAATCTTTGCCGCACTTTTCCCCCTTCGCCGTGGGCCGTTCCCGTTGTGCTGATGAGGATGCTCCATGACCGCCATCGACCGTCGTAGATTCATGCAGCTGGCGGGCGGCACCGCCGCCACGACCGCCCTGTCCACGAGCATCGCCCGCGCCGCCGGCATCCCGGCCAACCGCCGCACGGGCAGCCTGCGGGACGTCGAGCACATCGTCGTCCTGATGCAGGAGAACCGATCCTTCGACCACTACTTCGGCACGCTGCGCGGCGTCCGCGGCTTCGGCGACCCGCGGCCGGTGACCCTGCCCAGCGGCAAGCCGGTCTGGCACCAGTCCGACGCCTCGGGCAAGGAGATCCTGCCCTTCCGCCCCGACGCGGACGACCTGGGCCTGGCGTTCATCCAGGACCTCGCCCACGGCTGGAACGACGGGCACGCCGCCTGGAACAAGGGCGCGTACGACAAGTGGGTCCCGGCCAAGACCGCCACCACGATGGCCCACCTCAACCGCACCGACATCCCGTTCCACTACGCCCTGGCCGACGCCTTCACCATCTGTGACGCCTACCACTGCTCATTCATCGGCTCCACCGACCCGAACCGCTACTACATGTGGACGGGCTACACCGGCAACGACGGCAAGGGCGGCGGCCCCGTCCTCGGCAACGACGAGGCCGGCTACTCCTGGACCACCTACCCCGAGCGCCTGGAGGCGGCCGGGGTCTCCTGGAAGATCTACCAGGACATAGGCGACGGCCTCGACGCACCCGGCGGCTGGGGCTGGATCGAGGACGCCTACCGGGGCAACTACGGCGACAACTCGCTGCTCTACTTCGACCAGTACCGCAATGCCAAGCCCGGCGACCCGCTCTACGACAAGGCCCGCACCGGCACGAACGCCAAGGCCGGCGACGGCTTCTTCGACCTCCTCAAGGCCGACGTCAAGGCCGGCAAGCTCCCCGAGGTCTCCTGGGTCGTCGCCCCCGAGGCCTTCACCGAGCACCCGAACTGGCCCGCCAACTACGGCGCCTGGTACGTCTCCCAGGTGCTGGACGCGCTCACCGCGAACCCCGAGGTGTGGGCGAAGACCGCCCTGTTCATCACCTACGACGAGAACGACGGCTTCTTCGACCACGTCGTGCCGCCGTCCGCCGACGCGGCCCGCTCCACCGCCGACACCACCGGTGAGCTCTTCGCACCCTCGGGCACGGACTCGCACGTCGCCGGCCCGTACGGCCTCGGCCAGCGCGTCCCCATGCTCGTCGTCTCCCCCTGGAGCAAGGGCGGCTGGGTCAACTCCCAGGTCTTCGACCACACCTCGATCATCCGCTTCATCGAGCGCCGCTTCGGCGTCCACGAGCCCAACATCTCCGCCTGGCGGCGGGCCGTCTGCGGCGACCTCACTACTGCCTTCGACTTCTCTTGCGCCGACGCCAAGCTCCCCGCCCTCCCCGGCACCGACGGCTACGCCCCGCCGGACGGCGACCGCCACGACGACTACGTCCCCACGCCGCCTGCGCATGCGGCGCTGCCGAAGCAGGAACCCGGCCTGCGCAGGGCGCGCCCGCTGCCCTACGACCTCGCGGCCGACGCCACCGTCTCCTCCGACGGCCGGCTCTCCATCGCCTTCGCCAACCACGGCCACACGGGCGCGGTCTTCCACGTCACCTCCGCCACCCACCCCGACGGCCCCTGGACCTTCACCGTCGAGCCCTCCCGCCGCCTCCCCGGCACCTGGGCCAAGGGCGCGTACGACTTCTCCGTCCACGGCCCCAACGGCTTCCACCGCCACCTCGCCGGCCCCGCCGCCCCCGGCCCCGAAGTCACCGCCCGCCACGACGGCTCCGACCGCCGGGTCCGCCTCACCCTCACCAACTCCGGCACCCACACCGTCCACCTGACGGTCACCGACGAGTACGGCCACGAACCCGCCGCCACCTACCGGCTCCGCCCCGGCGCCCGGGCCGTCCACACGGCCCGCCCGCGCCACAGCCACGACTGGTACGACCTGTCGGTGACCTCCGACCACGACGGCACGTTCGTGCGGCGGCTCGCGGGCCACGTGGAGTCCGGGCAGCCGGGCGTGAGCGATCCGGCGATCGCGACGACCTGAGGCCTGCCGCGCCGGACGGGCTGGATTCAGCCCGTCCGGCGTTCAAGGGCTACCGCGTCGCGAACAGCCGCGCAGCGGACGTACCCAGGCCCGAAGGGCCGGGGATCGTGACGGGGACGGGGGCGGGCACCCCGAATCGGCGGAGGATGTCCGCCTCCCCGTAGCGCCGGCACTCCTGGTGCCAGACCAGAATCCCGGACATCCAGTCCCGCAACTCCTGCACGTATCCGTCGAGGACCCGCCGGGCGTCCTCCCCGAGCTCGAAGTCGTCGTAGAGCACGGGCAGTTCATGGGCCACGACGTGCTCGAACTGCTTCATGCGCCCGGTCATCAGGTCGTGGACGATGGCGAGGCCGGTCGGGTAGTCGACGTCGAAGAAGTTCTGGACGACGCGGATGAGGTTGTGGAACTCGCCCGAGAACTCGATCTCCTTCTGGTACGAGAAGACGTCGTTGATGAGCATGCCGTAGTCCTGGACCGCGTTCTCCAGGGACTTCATGGGGCCGCTGGCGTAGACCTCGGGCGGGACGCAGTCGCCGTGGCCGATGCGGGCGAGCGCCATGGTCAGGTCGGAGCCGAAGGTCTTGCGGCGCATTTCGATGTAGTCGACGGGGTCGGGGATACGGTTCTGCGCCTCGTTGACCATCTCCCAGAGCCAGGAGTCGGTCATGTCGGTGACGGCCTTGCGGAACACCGCCCGTGACTCCGGGTCCATGGGGGTGGCCGTGCGGATCCAGAGGTCGGCGAGTGCGCGTTCCATCCCGGTCAGGGGGACGAGGGGGAAGGTGGCGGCGTCGAGCGGCATGAACTCGGCGAGGCGTTCGTTGGTGAGCCTGGCGGCGGGGAGGTCGCGGGTGGGGCCGAAGACGGCGGGGTAGTAGTCGTCGGCGTAGGTGCCCCAGGCCAGCCAGGCGGCGGAGAGGTCGAGTTCGTCGGGGGTGGCGTCGGGGTCGAGGCCGGCGGAGCACAGGGGCAGGTCGTAGTCCAGGAGCGCGGGCTCGTCCCAGACGCCCTCTTCGAGGATGCCGACGCGGTGCGACCAGTCGACGAGATTGCGGCGGGCGGCCTCCAGGTGGGGATTCCGGCCGGCCCGGAACGGCATGTAGAAGTCGGGCAGTCGCGAGGGCCCGACCTTCTCGAAGCGCACATGCGTGAAGCCCCGCGCCCGCGCCGCCTCCGCCCGGCCCGTGGTGAGCTTCAGGTTCCCCGCCGAGCCGCTGATCCCGCTCCCGCCGCCGATGAGACCGGGCAGGGCGAACGGCGACCACACGGGCGCGGTTGAGGCGGCAGCCGTCCCGCCGCCGTTCATGTAGCGGCTGCTGCGCATGTGCCACTCGTGGCCGCCGGACTGCCAGTCCTGGAGTCCCTTGATGTACGCGAGGACGGCGGCGGCCTGGAGCGGGTCGATGCCCTTTTCCAGGAACAGCGGGGGGAGTTCGGTCAGCGCGGTGTGCTCGAACTGCTGAAGGCGCGAGGTGAGCAGGTCGTTGACGGCCTCGGCGGCCTCCTGCGTCGAGCAGTCGAGGAAGGTCTCCAGCACCAGGACGCCGTTGCTGTTCTCGCCCTCGTCCTCGACCTCCCGCTGGTACGAGAAGAGGTCGTTGCGCAGGTGGATCGCGTCCGCGAAGGCGTCCCGCAGCACCCGCATGGGCCTGGACTCCGCGATGACGGCGGGGACTTCGGCCCCGGCGGCGAACTCGACGAGACCGGCGGACCAGGGGGCGCCGCCGACCTTGCGGCGCATCTCGATGTACTCGACCGGGTTGGCGATCCGGTGCGCGTCCATGTTGGCGAGTTCCCAGAGCGACTCGTTGAGCAGCGCCTCGGTGTTCTCGGCGAACCGCCGCCGCCACTCCATGGACATGGCGGGCACGGTTCGCGCCCACAGGTCCGCCAGGCCCGCCTCGACGGGGTTGGTGGGCTCGGGGAACCCGTCGTCCAGGTCCATGGGCATGAAGGCGGGCAGCCGGTCGAGGTAGGCCTTGCCGCCCGTGCGGTCCAGGGAGCGCTTGAACAGCTCCAGGAAGTGGTCGTCGAAGAAGAAGACCCACACGTACCAGTCGGTGACGAGCGAGAGCACGTCCGACGGGCAGTCGGGGTGGGTGTAGGAGCAGAGCAGCGCGTAGTCGTGGGCGTCCAGGTCGTGTTCGTCCCAGACGCCTGAGCCCTCCAGCATTCCCAGGTCGCGGGCCCACTGCTTGGAGTGTCTGCGCGCCTCCTCCAGATGGGGGTTGAGTCGCGCTGGATACGGTGTGTAGAAGTCCGGGAGTTCAAAAGGCTGGTCCACAGCCGACAGCAATACCCAAGGCCGTCTACGGCTATCCGGACGGCGGAATGGTCATACAAGCACACAATGGCCTGTCCTGGATCCGGCCAACCTCTGCCCACGGGGCGGTAAATCCCGTCCACGGAGAGGCAAAGATCTTCGGCCGCGCATGTTCCGGACCCATCGGGCCCAGCTAGGTTCTGGCCATCCTCTCGTGCCGCCCACAGCGGGGTCACAGGAGGTTCACGGATGTCATGTGCATGACTGTCTACGCGCGTTATTCGCGTGCGCAGGCCGTGTTCGTGCCGTCCGGCGCCGAGAAACCCCCACTTCCGGCTGTGGCACCGCGTACGGCCAGAACCCGGCCCCGCGATGCCGGCCTCAACCGATGGAGGCAACACCGTCATGCGCATGCGTGATTCGCGCACCCGAAGCGCTCGAAGACTGCTCACCGCGGCCCTGCCCGCCCTCGCCCTCACCGTGGCCGGGTTCATGGCCGCACCGGCCGCCGGTGCACAGGCGGCGCCGGACGCCGTCAGCGCCGCGAGCACCAGCCGTGCCGCCGTCGCCGCCCACAACGCCAAGGCCCTCACTGCCCCCGAGGCGCAGGCCGTCCACTCCACGGGCAAGGCCGGCCAGAAGGTGCCGACCGAGCACCTGTGCGGCACGCCGTCCCCCGGTCACGCGGCCTGTTTCGCACAGCGGCGTACCGACATCAAGCAGAAGCTCGCCGCCGCGATATCCCCGAACGCCGCCGACGCCACGGTGTCCGGCATCAGCCCGGCCAACCTGCACAGCGCCTACAACCTGCCCTCGACCGGCGGTTCCGGCATGACGGTGGCCGTCGTGGACGCGTACAACGACCCCAACGCGGCCGCCGACCTGGCCGTCTACCGCTCGCAGTTCAGCCTGTCGGCGTGCACCGTGGCCAGCGGCTGCTTCAAGCAGGTCAGCCAGACCGGCTCCACCACCTCGCTGCCGACCAACGACACCGGCTGGGCGGGCGAGGAAGCGCTCGACATCGACATGGTCAGCGCGGTCTGCCCGAACTGCAGCATCATCCTGGTCGAGGCCAACTCGGCCACCGACTCCGACCTCGGCGCCGCCGAGAACGAGGCCGTCGCGCTGGGCGCGAAGTTCGTCTCCAACAGCTGGGGCGGCGACGAGTCCTCCTCCCAGACCAGCGAGGACACCTCGTACTTCAAGCACCCCGGTGTCGCCATCACCGTCTCCTCCGGTGACTCCGCCTACGGCGCCGAGTACCCCGCCACCTCTCAGTACGTGACCGCCGTCGGCGGCACCGCGCTGAGCACCTCCTCCAGCACCCGTGGCTGGACCGAGTCCGTGTGGAAGACCAGCAGCACCGAGGGCACCGGCTCCGGCTGCTCCGCCTACGACGCCAAGCCCAGCTGGCAGACCGACACCGGCTGCACCAAGCGCATGGAGGCCGACGTCTCGGCCGTCGCCGACCCGGCCACCGGCGTCGCCGTCTACGACACCTACGGAGGCTCCGGCTGGGCCGTCTACGGCGGCACCAGTGCGTCCTCGCCGATCATCGCGGGCGTCTACGCCCTCGCCGGCACCCCGGGCACCAGCGACTACCCGGCGAAGTACCCCTACTCCCACACCTCCAACCTGTACGACGTGACCAGCGGCAACAACGGCTCCTGCTCCACCTCGTACTTCTGCACCGCCGGCACCGGCTACGACGGCCCGACCGGCTGGGGCACCCCCAACGGCACCACCGCCTTCGCGTCGGGCACCAGCACCGGCAACACGGTGACCGTCACCAACCCGGGCAGCCAGTCCACCGTCACCGGCAGCACCGTGAGCCTCCAGATCAGCGCCACCGACAGCGCGAGCGCCACGCTCACGTACTCAGCCAGCAGCCTGCCCACCGGCCTGTCGATCAGCTCCTCGACCGGCCTGATCAGCGGCACCGCGAGCACGGCGGGCACCTACAGCAGCACCGTCACGGCCACCGACTCCACAGGCGCCACCGGCTCCGCCTCCTTCACCTGGACCGTCAGCTCCTCGGGCACCGGCTCCTGCACCTCCGCCCAACTGCTGGGCAACCCGGGCTTCGAGTCCGGGGCGACCACCTGGACCGCCTCCAGCGGCGTCATCACCAGCTCCACCAGTGAGGCCGCCCGCACCGGTTCGTACAAGGCCTGGCTCGACGGCTACGGATCGACGCACACCGACACCCTGTCCCAGTCGGTGACGATCCCGAGCGGCTGCACGGGCACCACCTTCACCTTCTACCTGCACGTCGACACGGCGGAGACCACCACCAGCACCGCGTACGACAAGCTGACGGTCACCGCCGGATCCACCACCCTGGCCACCTACTCCAACCTCAACGCGGCCACCGGATACGTCGCGAAGTCCTTCAGCCTGTCGGCCTACGCCGGCACCACCGTCACCCTGAAGTTCAGCGGCGTCGAGGACTCCTCGCTCCAGACCAGCTTCGTCCTCGACGACACAGCGGTCACCACGAGCTGACCCAACAGATACGAGGGCCTCGGCAGTCTCACGACTGCCGAGGCCCTCGTATGTGGATCCTGATGCGGGTGTGACACGTCAAAGCGGAAAGGAGGCCAACACATGCGTCGAATATCCCCCCATATCCCCCTGGCCGTCGCCGGGTCCGCTCTGCTCCTGCTCACCGGCTGCGGTACGCAGACCGGCACCGCCGGGGCCGGAAGCGTGGCCGCGTCCCCGTCCCTCTCGCCGTCGAGCTCGGCCACGAAGACCGGCTGCAAGGCGGAGGCGGCCCTCACCGCCGCCGACAACAACAGCACGGTCTGCGTCACCAAGGGCGGCCAGATCCGCCTCACCCTGGACGGCACCGCCGACAAGCCCTGGGCGGCCGTCGAGGCCTCCGGCAGCGCCCTCACCCCGGTGAACGCCGGGATCGGCGCCCCGGCCGGTGACAAGGTGTCCGCCTACCGCGCCGCGTCCGACGGCAAGGTGACGCTGACCTCGTCCCGGCCGATGTGCGCCAAGGCCAAGCCGGGGCAGATGCAGTGCAAGGCGCTCATGACCTGGATGGTCACCGTCGTGGTGGCATAGCCAGGGGTGTCGCGGTCAGCCGGGCCGCCTCGCGTCCGGCGTGCGGATTGGGGACGCGGGCCCGGGATCCGGCCAGCTTCGCCGCGAGGTGGGCGCCGACGGTGACCGGCTCGTAGCGGGGCGGCCGGGACGGGCCCGTGCAGACGTCGAGGCACTCGATGACGGCGTCGGCGTTGCCATCGTGGAAGTACGCGGCCGAGCGGCGCGGCACCAGCTCGCCGCCGACTCGGGGCGGGGCGACCCGGTGCATCGTGGAGATCCACTGGTCGTTGGTCCAACGGGCCAGCGCGTCCCCGAGGTTGACCAGCAGCGCGCCGTCCGCGGGCTGTACGGGGTGCCATCGCCCGTCTGAGCCCAGGATCTCCAGGCCGGGCACCTGGTCGGCCCACAACACGGTGACGATGCCGTAGTCGGTGTGGGCGCCCATGCCCGCCTGGTCCGGTTCCAGGGGCGTGTCCGCCGACGGGAGGCGGTAGTTGTTCATGCGCAGGACGTCGATCGAGTGGTCGGTGTACCGGCCGAAGTAGTCCTCGGGCAGGCCGAGCGCGAGGGCGAACACCCGTGTCATCGTGCGCGCGACACGGCCCGCCTCGACGAACCAGGCGCCGACGGCGGCCTCGAAGGACGGCACTTCGGCGGGGTGGACATTGGCCGCGTACTCCTGCGCGGGCAGCTCCACTTCCGGGTAGTCGGCGGCCGTGGTGCCCACGTTGAACGCCTCGAAGAGGTCGGCGGCCGTGGTGATGCCGAGGCTGGTGGCCACGGACTCCGACTTGGGCGGGCTGTAGCCGCGGTTGATCGGCGGCGGGCAGATGTACGCCCGCTTGGCCTCCGGCCCGAGGGCGAAGAACGCGTCGGTGGCCGCGGTGAACGCGTCCCTGACGGAGTCGGGGATGCCGTGCCCGGTGATCTGCAGGAAGCCCACCGTCCGGGCCGCCTCGTCGACCGCGCGGGCGATCGCCGCGCGGGCTTCCCCGTCGCTGTCGTCCGCGACGAAGGGGGTGATGTCGATGGTGGGTATGGTCAGGATGCCGTTGACGGTTTCAGCGGATGTCATCGTTGGTCCTGTTCGTGCAGAGGGGGCTCGCCTCGTATGATTGCTGAGACTACTCAATTTGGGTGCTCTTGAGTGTCATCAGCGATCGCTCTTCGTTGCGGATGGGTTAAATGACGCGAGACGCAGATCCGGCCGAGAAGCTCGCCGAGAAGCTTCTGGCCGCGCGCGTGGGGGCGGAGATCCGCAGCCTGCGCGAAAAGGCGGGGCAGTCGACGCGCCAGCTCGCGGCGGCCGCCGGCATGAGCCAGGCATTCCTCAGCCAGATCGAACGCGGCCTGAGCGCCCCGTCCATGGCCACGACATACCGCCTCGCCGAAGCGCTCAACGTCCTGCCCGGGGCGCTCCTGCCGCCCCTGGAGCGCAAGTCACCCGTCACCTTCGTCCCGGCGGGCGAGGGCCGGCTGCTGCCGGTCAGCAGCCGTGACGACGCCGCCCTCGGCCGCACGCTCGCCATGGACCCCGACAAGCGGCTCGAAGTCGTCGAGTACGTCATCGAACCCGGCCAGTACATCCAGGAGTGGTTCCGGCTCGAAGGCGAGCTCGCGGTCTATCTCGTCTCCGGCGCCATCGACATCGAGGTCGAGGGCGAGGGCACCTGGCGGCTCGGCCCCCGCGACTTCATCGCCCACCCCTCCGGCATCCGCCACCGCTGGCTCCTCGTCGACGACCGGCCGGTCCACCTGCTCCTCGTCGTCGCCCACCCGACCACTAGCTGAAACAAGCCGAAAGAGGCCTCATGGCTGCGGAACTGACCAACTGGGCGGGCAATGTCGAGTTCGCCGCGCAAAAACTGCTGAGCCCCGCCTCGCTGGAGGAGCTCCAGGACATTGTCGCGTCCAACGACCGCGTACGGGCGCTGGGCGCGGGCCACTCCTTCAACCGGATCGCCGACACCACCGGTGTCCTGGTCAGCCTGGACGCGATGCCGCGCCTCGCGGAGGCCGACACCGCCCGCCGCACCGTGCGGGTCGGCGGCGGCGTACGGCTGGCCGAGCTGTGCGCGGAGCTGCGGCGGCACGACCTCGCCCTGGCCAACCTGCCGTCCACGCCGCACTTCTCGGTCGCCGGCGCCTTCGCGACCGGCACCCACGGCTCGGGGGACGGCAACGGCACGCTGGCCTCGGCCGTCAGCGCGGTGGAGCTGGTGACGGCCGACGGCTCGCAGCTCGTGCTCGCGCGCGGCGACGAGGGATTCGAGGGCGCGGTGACCTCGCTGGGCGCGCTGGGGATCATCACGGCGCTCACCCTCGACCTGCTGCCCGGGTACGAGATCGAGCAGCGCGTGTTCCTCGGCCTGCCCTGGTCCGCGCTGACCGGGCAGGAGCAGTTCGAGCGGGTCTTCTCGGCCGCGTACAGCGTCAGCGCCTTCACCCACTGGGACGACGCCCCGCTGCGGCTGTTCACCAAGCGCCGCCCCGCCGATCCGCTTCCCGACCTGGCCTGGTCCGGCGCCCGCCCCGCCGAGGCGCCGAGCCATCCCATCGAGGGCATGCCGGTGGCCAACGCGACCGAGCAGCTGGGCGTCCCCGGCCCCTGGGACGAGCGGCTGCCGCACTTC
>Ga0307517_10004180_pt1 | contig 22272 bp, 26 predicted proteins | sample 23_EM_MG_FD_194515 | JGI IMG/M metagenome (GOLD analysis project Ga0307517, IMG submission 194515) | Populus trichocarpa ectomycorrhiza microbial communities from riparian zone in the Pacific Northwest, United States - 23_EM | ecosystem: Host-associated > Plants > Roots > Unclassified | place... | reverse complement strand
GCATAAAATCCTTAACACCGGATAGAAAAGCACATGTTAAATCCCCAAATATTATCCCAAAACAATCAATAAAACACCATAATATATATCTTAGCTGTAGTAATGTAAGCGGTGTACAGGTGGAGCCAAAACACAAACTAAGTAAAAGAATACACGGTAGTAAGGGTATTCAAAGTTAAAAACCGTAGCTTTGAGTTGAGAGTTTTCGTCACTATGACCTGTCATATCAAGACTAAATTGACCAATAGAATCAATTACTTAAGAATGAAAATCAACTAAGCTCTGAGGACACCGGGCCTACAATCTGAGAATTGAATAAGAAGGTCTACGAATATTTTTATCATAGATCTCCGATTTAACCTTCGGACACTGAATTAGCAATGGTTCAAAAATGCCGAGAAAATCCTTCAAGCAAGCCGTTTCGACCGATGCCCAAGAGTTACTTGGGTTTTCTCTCCTAATCGACCTTTGTTTTAATGCGCCTGAGGAGGAAGATTTGGGCTGCGGGGATGGCGATCATTTGGAAGTGTCAAGAATAAATGGCGCTTTGGTGAAGGAGAGTGAAATAAATGGGGTTTCAGTAATTGCAGAAGATATTGAAGAGTTATGTGAAATGCTCTTGATAGCAATACCGAATATTCGGTATCTTGCTCCAAGGGTATCTCTTCCACGTGGTATTGGTTTTTGGTCAAATGTATACTCCAGATTATATCCTTCCCAATTATTTACAGAAAATAAAGAACTATCGCTAATAATATTGTTGAATAAAATGTATTTTTTAATTTAAAATAGTTGATCACGATATCAGAAGATCGTTTTTGTTCCCTTTTTCGAATGACTCCACCTGCTTTCTATACCCTTAACGAGAAAATCAAATACGATCCAATATTCAAAAATCAATCACGAAATCCACAGGCAGATACAGCATTGCAGCTTGCAATTACCCTCTATATTTTAGGACAGAAAGGCAATTCAACAATCCGCTTTTCAGAGCAACTCCAGATTGGAGAAGGTACAGCCTCTCTGTATCGATATCGAAGTATGGTTGCACTTTTGAGACTGCTTCCAACCTACCTAATATGGCCACAACTGGGATCAAGTACTTATCGATTGATGAGAAGTGAGATTGAGGATGAGAGCAATTTTCCAGGCTGTATAGGCTTTCTTGATGGAACTGATATTGGCTTGATGTATGCACCAAGCTTCTATGGGGAAACCTATATGAACCGCAAGAAACGCTATGCACTCAATATCCAAACTGTATGCGATAATAATTTGCGGTTTACTTTCATTTCTGCTGGATATCCTGCCTCTGTTGGAGACCCTGTTGCTTTTGGCAGCACTCCGCTTTTCAGAAATCTAGCTTCGTATTTTTTCTCACCTGATGAATATTTATTAGGTGATAAAATTTACAGAATTACCAGAAGGTGTATGACACCTTATAAGGAGCCTTTGGCAAGTCAACCTATTGGTGGCTACAAGTACTTTAACTGGATGCATGCTCATGCTCGAATCAAAATTGAGCATGCAATTGGTGTACTTAAAAACCGCTTTAGATCCCTCCAGCAACTACCCATCTATATTCGGAAAAAAGAAGATCATACTCGAGCACTTTGTTGGATTATGACATGTATTGTCCTTCACAACTTTCTCAACCAAGAGAAAGAGGATAGTACGGTCTATCAACCCCATACCGCTATTCCTGCAAATGAGCTGGAGCTTGATGAGGTGGATGAAGAAATTGGAGTACATGCGGAGCGTGTAGCTGGGCTTGAATGGCGTGATCGAATGAGATTATATTTATATCAACACCAGCACCAATAGGTATCTATTACTTGACCCGTAATACATGATTTGATTACTTACATAGATAGCTTACAAAACAACAACGAACAACACAAAAATATTATACCAGATATCAACCAAGACAATCCTTATAACACTCCCTTGGCGTACGATCCACACTTCTTCTGTCCGATCCCAAATGCAGCAAAAGCTTCCTAGCTTCCCTCATGGTCATTCTGTCCTTCCCGAAATCCTACCATCCGTTCCATAAGCACATCCCATCTTTTACGCTCCAACTCAAGTTCCTTTTCCCTTATTTCCACTCTTTTTCTTTCCAACTCAAGTTCCTCCTTTCTTAGTTCACTTTGTTGAACCAGCTGTTTCCCAAGAAAGTCATACTTCTTATCAGCCATCACCGCAATAGCATCACCAAGGCTCGCGGCTCCTTTTTTCTTTCCAACCGGTCGGCAATCCTCTTCCCCTTCTTCAGCCGCGGGAAATTTTCGTTTTTGTTTGTGGCTTACGGCATCGCCGTCGGATGAGAGTGGTGGGCGTTCCGGGGTTCGTCGGTGGCACTCAAGTGCAGGTAGTGGATGCTCAGACTCGGGTGCAGGGGGATGATAGATAGGGGTGGGTGGCCGATTAGGAATGGGGGATATATGTACGGTTTGAGTGGGAAGGAGCTGGTGCTGAGGGGACGGGGCTTCAGAAAGCTGGTAGTGGTGGCCGTGGAGAGAGTTTTCAGAAGGTGTTTTGGTAATTGAACTCGGGTGGCCTGTTAATTGGGTAATGTCTTCGCTTGCGGGTTCACTAGTTTGAATGCTTATATGAGATTAATTGTTTCTTTTTGATACTCTGCTTTCTTTCTTGCTAGCCAAAGAAAAATACAATTAAAACAAAAAAAAAGTACAAAAAAAGTAAACGAAATGAAAGAAAAGAAAAGAAAAGAAAAAAAGAAAAAAAAGAAAAAAAAGAAAAATGTGAAGAAGAGAAAACGTAAAAGAGAAAGAAACATACCTAGTAGGAATAGCAGATGAGGATTGCCAAAAGGTATTTTGTTGTTGTCTACCGTCACCATCATTGTCAATTAAAATCGTATTAGATCCCGTGGTTAATCCATCGATCAAGGCTTTAGCAGCCATCTCCGTTCCTTGACGATTTGCGCAGGAGGCAAATTGACTTGGAGGCCGGAAGTTAGGTCGAGCACCCCAAATGCTATCGAGCCGGGCAAAGAAGGGACACTTCTTTTCCAGTTTTTCTATAGTTTCTAATAATTAGCATATATATTCAATCAATTGTAAGAGACATACCATGAAGCGAGGAACCCCTTTGAAGATCTTCTTCATCAAGCCCCCACCCAGATTGATCTGCCAGCCTTAAAGCCTCACGGTAGGACTTTTTCAAGTTGTCGAATTTATAGCCCACCTGGGCCTCAGTGCGAGATGAAATGGTGGATGCAATAGCATTTATCCATCTCTTTTTGGTTTCCCCTGATCCTTTCTGTGTTCTCCTAACGTTAGTTGGATCTTCAAGCCATATGACAATTTTTTCTATCTCCTGTTTTGTCCAGTCACTACTATTTCCCTCCATCATGTTAGCAGGTGAAACATAGACATAGAAAAACCTGTCCAAAAAACCAAAGTGTGAAAAAATGAGCCAACAAAAAACAAACCGCACAGAATGAAAAAAACAAAATGGAGTTGAAAAAAGTATCAGCTATGATTCAAATGAAATAGACAGATAAAGACGAAAGGAGACAAGTCAGACAAGTAGAGTGTAGAACTGAAGCTGAAGCAGAAAGGCGGACATGAAATATTAACAGAAACAAGATTGTGTTTAAGCAGGTTGCGTTGTCATCAACTTTGGGGTTGACAAGAGCGTGAGCAGAAGGAAAATGAATGAAGAGAACATGGACTCATGGTTGCCAACTGATCTCTTATCACCCATCCAAAACGTCATCCTTTAACCATCCACAAAAAGGTGCACTAGCTGCTTTTGGCCTACACCCTGCACTAGTGGACTCTCGTTTGCAATGCCGTTTTTGACGCAAATTCTTCGTTATTAACTTTGAATACCCTTAGTGTTATGAAATGCACATAGGAAATATAACGGAATTTCAACAATTATTATTATGAAACAAATCAGAAATTTCAAAAGAAGGCCTAGAGGTTAGTTGCGAAAGGGCAGCTAATTCTATGACCGAAAGCCCTGCTCGCAAAAAAACCACCTCTAAAAAGGCCACTGAAACCGTCCTCCCAATCCTCAGTCATCTTCATCTTCACTCTTACACTTCTTCTCCCAATTCTTAAGCCCCTTCCTAACCCCCCATCCAAGGCCTAAACCACTTCTCCGCAACGGTAGCCCTCCGGGGGGGGTCCGCACCAAAAGCCCAGACACCTTCACCGGCCTAACAAAAATACCCCTTTTGAGTACGATAGCATTTAAGAGGCCTATCACCTCAAACCGGTAACATTTCTCCGAACGCTCTCATCCGGGGCGGGAAAATTCGTCACTGAAATCTGTGCGTGCACACGCCCGACTGATCTTGTGAGTTTTCTGGCTTATTTACGCGCGTTGGTTACCTTAGGCTTTGGTATCGTATGTGTGTTGGAGAGGAGGGGGGATGCCGTGCGACTAGACAAAGAGGGACAGGGCAGGGGTCAACTAGGCGGAGGTGGGGTAGTAATAGCAGTAGTGGCAGTATGACAACAGAATACTGTAGATAGTGAAGGAGGGAACTTGGAGGTTCTGGCTCTACCGGCAGTATAATTAGGAATGGTTGGATGAACAGGTCTAATAAGAGGGCCCATGCCAGAACCATAAGCTCTATGGGGCACGCGAGAAGTCTTTGTAGTGGGCACTGAAAGACCAGGGCCCCGACCGAAGGGACAGAGGGTGTGATGGGGAGGTTGTGAGATGGGAGGATGAAGGGTGCGAATGCGACGAGGGTAGCTAGTACCGTAGGCAAACCTAGCGCGGAGACCAAGGGGTCTCGGGCCAATGTTAGGAGCAGGGAGCCGGACAAGCAAGCTATCATACTATGATAGAAGCATTTTCGTAATTCGTAGGTTTAAAGTTGCTTTTCAACTTTTAACCTAGAATTCCGAGCGTCCAGAGAGTAACTAGAATGTTAGTCGTTGTCCCGGGAGTTCGTTTGTGGGGCGCTTGTGATTCTTGCGATAAGTTATGGCAGTATTACAGTTTTCTGTTTCTTTCTTCATTATATTGGTGGATTGGTTTAGGTACAAGGCCAGGGCTCACCTATTATAAAACCTAAGTCAGCGGTACGGGTGCTCCGGGGGGGTCAGTAAAAATCAGAAAGCCACTTCTATCATACCGGTTCCATACAGATCTCTATCGGGACAGGGTTCAGGTTTTCCGATTTTTTAATGACCTTGATCGACATGTTGTACGATAGCTTAGATTTAGTCTGCCTCATGCTGCCTCGTCATTGATAATCACTCCCCTCCAGGTTTACTTACCCAGCCGCACCTGCTGCTCGACATGATCCGGTGCTTGCAGTCGAAGTTGTAGTGGCGACCCGATGCAGTATACTGTGTAACATCTGTAGGATTCGCTTACCTCTCAATGTGCCAGCCGCAAATGAGCCTCGTCCCACTGCCCTTTGGCAGTTGCTTGAAAAAGAGTATAAGCGCCCAACGGATCGCATTCGACGGATCTGAGTTAGAGACATACTATAGAGTATACCACCCGCGTACACGAACCTATATACTCTATTGCTACTTTTCGGAGTCCTCGAGGAAGAGATAATGTCCGATGAGCGTCAGCGTATCAAGCATAGCCGATGGCTTGATCGAGTCCGGACTGCCGCTAGGCGTATACTTCACCTACCCTCACAAGCGGTGGACATGACGGGAAGTGAGTCTAGTAACGGCGGCGAAGACAGCAATAAGGTGGGGGGGGGTGAGGGCTCCCGGACTACCGATCGGCTCAGGCCAGGTTCGGAAGTTGCGGCTGCTGCTGCTGTTGAAGCTACCACACCCGAGTCCTCAGATCTCGCAACGTCCTCTGGAGGGGAGGCACCGACAGCACCCATACCGGTGTTGACGAGAAGCAGTAGAGTTACAGCATCGAGCTCTGCACGCCCGGGTAATACCCATGACGTGTCACTCGTCTCGGTATCCGCTGCCTATCCAAGGTCATTATGGCAAGAGGCACTGGAGGGCCTTGCAGCCGAAGACAGGCCACCGTTTGAGCAAGACTCCTATGGAAGAATCATCAATGAGGTGTTGGAAAAGACAAGAGAGCAGAAAGAGATTTGTGAAATACATGCCAGCAAGTTTACCTGGAGAGGTAAACAATATCATTCTCGTGAGGTGGCCGATAAAATAATCGGGTGGACCGAAACGTTTATAAAAGTTGGAGACACCGCGATGCAGTATGACCCTGGCCATGCAGCTTTACCATGGGCTGGAGTCCGATTCATACTGCAGGTCAGTTCCGCTAAATATATAATCTGCCAAAAATACAATCTGACGCTGATAGGTTGCGGTCAATCACTCCCAAGCCATGGGAACCGCCCTCGTGGGGGTCGAGCTAGTAACAAACATCATGGCCAGAACAAGCGTATACGAAATCCTATATTTGACCGGAGATGCTAAGCTTATGATACGGCAAGCCCTGAAGGCGAAGTTGATTGAACTTTACGCTTCAATACTCAAGTTTCTAGTCATGACAAGGAAGTACCTTATGAAGAATGGCCTAGGTAGGCCTAGACAGTGTGCTCTATATTCCTTCAATACCGTACTCACGAACATAGAAAAAACCCTATCAGCAGTCTTCAGCACTGGAGAATTGAAGTCTCGGCTTTCCTCAATTGAGCAGCTAGCGTCACAGGTATCACAAATAGCTAGAGATGCAGATGGAGAAAGTAGGTTCCCTGCTTGTTTGACGCAAGGGATAATTCTAACAAGTCTTGGAAACAATAGTCCGATGCTCTCAGGATAAGGTATCAGAAGGTACGTCTATTAGTCATAATATTGGCTAAGAAGTGTTCGGGCTAGCCACTAATCGATTTTTAGATATCCTCCGGGACGGAAAAAAAGGGATAGAAACGCTTGAGCGCATATTACGGGAGTTGGAGGGTCCCATAGGGGGGGTTTATTATCGAGTGGAAGCTACCTACGTGGAAGTTGAAGGTCTTTCAAGCCTAATCAGTCCCTACATAGCAATATGGTACCTAATTCTGCTAGCCGCATTGAAAAGAGCAAAAACGATTCAATATCCTACAATGGCTTTCTACAATTGAATGCCTCTCGCACCATAAGTCAATTCAAAATGGCATACTAGAAGGCACAGGCAAGTGGTTAATAGAAAGATCGGAATATAATGAGTGGTATTCTTCCTTAGGATCAAGTATCCTTTGGCTATATGGAAATCGTCAGCACCCCTCCATCGTAAGCCGCCGTGACTAGTATGTTGCTAATCACTCTCTTGTCGGATATCCTGCAGCTGGGGCAGGAAAAACGAAACTCATGTGAGGCACAATCAGCTCCATTATTCTTAACGAGTTACTGACAGTAAACGAATAGGTCCATGATCATCCAACGTCTTAGGGCTGAGAAAATCGAGCACCGATCTATCGCCTACTTCTATTGTTACCGAAATGAGGAGCTGCGCCGAAAACCAGGGGAGATCTTGAGGGCCATTCTGAAACAACTAGCATTGTCTAGTAAGGAATTACCAAAGATTATTGTTTCCGCATATGATCGCCAACGGAGGAAAGGTTCTAGGAGTCCATTAGATATCTCCGAAGCTCAGGACTTAATTACGGAGCTCGCAAATGCGAAGTCGGAAACAATTTTCCTCATTGACGGATTAGATGAAATTGACAAAGAGCAATGCAAGGTGCTTCTAGATGCATTAAAATCAGTCATACAGAGTGCTTCTAGAGTTATCAAGGTCTTTTTGTCGAGCCGAGACAATAGGGATATCCGAAACCAACTTAACGATGTCCCTAACTTCTCTATCAAGGCGGTGGATAATGCGGCAGACATCGATCGTTTTATCACACGGGAAGTAGGACAAAAGATCTGTGATAAGGCCTTGTTAGGGGGGGGGGTTCCTAGTGATTTGCGGGAAAGGATCGAATCCACTATTTCGCGGAAAGCTCATGGAATGTGAGTTGTGCACATTTACTATGATTTCTAAAAATTGACTCTAGGATTATCAGGTTTCTGTGGGCCGAGCTACAAATCAAGTTTATCTGCGAATTTGAAATCGAATCCGATATCGTGAAAAACCTAGGCCAGTTACCTGATACACTAGAGAATACATATGCAATGCTGTACCAGAAAATTGAGGATAAAAAAGGCCGTACCCCAGAAATTGTCAAAGGGGCATTGATGTGGCTAATGTTCTCCGCAATCCCTTTGACAATGCAAAACTGGGCAGAAGTTGTCGGTTGGACAGCACAAATGGATTCCCCGGAGGGTTTGAATGACCAAGTTTTGAATAGTGTCCAACTGCTAGAACTTTGTCGATACTTAGTATTCTTCGACCAGGAGTCCGGAATTGTGCGGTTCGCCCACTTATCAGTGAGAGAATTCCTAGAAACGAAGTTTGCCACGAGTGATGCTCACTTCATGATTGCCGAATCCTGTGCTGCTCATCTAAACCGGACCGTCAGAGCTGACAGGAGCGAGAAAAAGCCGGTGTTTAAGTCGATTTTTGAAACTAAGGATCCAAACCAACCTCCTATATCTTATTATTCACACTTTTTTTGGGCAAAACACGCCAGGGCCTGCCGAGGCAACAGGAGGGAATGGTATCACGTTTCAAAATTCCTGCGCGATTCCTACCGATTCTGGTTGGACACTGTGAGCCACAAGACTCGGGAAGAAGGAAGTCCGATCGCCATATCCCATCCGGTAAAGTGGGTATTAAGCAAGGTGCAATCTGACCCCCCAAATCCTCTTTTCATTCTCCCCTATATTCATCTCGATGTATCTATCCTTGGTAGTCCATCACCAGAGCTTCACGTCCACAACTCCTTTGGGAAATCACTGTTATACGTCGCTAGCCTATATGGCCATACAGAGATTGTCAGGCGTCTCTTGGATGGAAAACTGGGAGCCCAGTACTACCTGTGTGTAGAGCCGCTTGTAGAAGCGATCGAGAGAAGGCAGTGGGAGGTGGCTGAGATTCTAAAGAATCATATCATTTCCCATTGGCATACAGAATCTCTCGCCATAATATTATTTCGAACCCGTTGGAGGCGCTATGACAGCGTCACTCAGAAAGTCTCTAAATTTATGGGCCTCGAGGTAACAGAGGCGGTATTAGTGTCGGCTCTCACGAACTCACGAAGCAAAACAGAACTCATGAAGGATCTGCTCGAAAAAGCAGACACTACTGCAGTCACTCCTGTGGTAGTTGCGGCAATGGTTGGCAACAGAACCCGCACCTCTCCTATCCCCTGGGGCACAGCCATGCTTGAGGATCTGCTCCAGAAGAATCCATCGATAAATATCACAGCGGATGTCCTAGTAAAGTCTCTTGGAACCTTTGGAATATCAGCCAACCAGAGTTCAAGTCCAGCCATCGTTGGAATTAAAAATGAGGATATTATTGGTATAAATGATTTCAGTACTGCCGTAACCGAAATTCTACTTTCAAGGATTGAGCCAAACAACATAGAACCAGCCTGTCTTAATGTCGCAGCATATTTTGGAGAGTTAAAATTATTTAACAGATTATTGGCTAAAGGGGTTCCGTTTCCTTCCGCCCAAGAGGAGCTATCGGCCCTACTAATTGCCGCCACACAAGGGCAGAATGAATGTATTGTGCAAAAGGTATCAGAACATGCCGGATGGATTCATGACCGCGACGAGCATGGATGGACGCCCTGCCATATTGCCAAACTATGCGGTCAGGAGCGCCTCATAGTAGGGAAATGTTCGGAGCCCCACCTCACACATCCTCTGGTCCCATCGGAGTGGGCTGAGTTCTCTAACTCATTAAAAGTAAGCGGACTTGAGTTGTATTACGAAGGTATGTTTTTCACGCAGCCTCCGGGGAAAACCAAAGGAGAAAGTACTGACTATTGGTAGCCTGGGGCAGACATTTGATTGTTAGAGCGAATCACCCCATTCCTCCAAGAAAGCCAGAAGATGGCCCGTATTATTTTGAGGTTGAGATATTAGAATGCGGGCGAAAAGTGTACGGGGCCTCCAGGGACTTCTGCTATTCATAAATCCGTTGACAAAGTATCTAGGGGATTAGATTTCGGTTTTTGTACGAAATATGACTTGCACTATAACCCGACAGCCGAGTCTGAGCAAATCAAACGTATAATACCGGGAAATTTCTTCCACAGGCTTAATCCCTACGGAGATTTCAAAGCTGGCGATATCCTCGGATGCTCGTCATCTGGCACAGGATCGTGGAACGGAAAGCTTATCTGTGTGTGCCCTATTCTCGCATAATTCGCCCGTTTGGTGCGTAGAACACGCTAACGAGATCCGCCTAACCAAAGCGCAATTTGATGAGCCGAAGGAAGTCCCGATCTTGTACCCTGCAGTCGGTTTTAGTGGTGGGCATCCCATCAGGGTCAGGGCCAATTTTAAAGGTCCCTTTAGATACGCTTCTCCCTTGCGATCGATACCACCACCACCACCACCACCCCAAGAACTCGAGTAACCAGACCATGTTCCAGGGCGTTAGAGTTGCCCCTCCTAGTGAGGTCTAGTGTTTTTTCTTTCTTATTTGTCTCGGAAAGTGGGTTTTCCTAGGGTGCTTTCCCCCCTTTTCCAGAGGAGGAAATTTCGGACGGCACATAGTCTGTGTTGGCAGCGAGCACGGGATGCTATCCTCATGATGGTGGGGTCGAGGAGGAGCTGGGAGTGAGGCTTGACAATCATGTATTTCCTGTACCGTATATAACTTTGCATCTTAACTAAGAAATACCAATTAATTCCATCCGTTCCACACACATCCGCACGAACAGCCCGTTTATCCGAGTTCTCGCAGTAGGAAGATTCCGAAGATGCGCCACCAGCCACAACTCCTCGGAAGACCTAGAGATAGCTACCAAATATGCTTATGCGGTAGGCGAATTGCTGTAAAGTAGTTCTTTATACTGAAAAAACTCCAATATATAGGCTGGGCAATTGGTAATCCAGCTAAGAAATAAGCGCCTCAGAAACATAAATCCCCCCCACGCAGTGTCTTGGTTTACAGAAAGTGAGGCCGGTACCAGGAATAGGGTAGGAGGTAACATTGCACTCCACTTAGTGCTGCCCAGCAGGCAATAAGGAAGCATCCTGCATCAATCTTAACATTCTTACAACTACCGTCCGGATACCATACCAATATTTAAAAGCCAACCAGCATGTTCAATAGCCTATCATCAAAGTGTCTTACAAATGCTACCAAATCGCTAGTGGCCTCAGCTCGGGTACTAGCAATCTAGGCGGTAGACCCTGAGCCCCGTGAAATCATAGCAGAGGGTAAGCGAAGGGGTATTTGGCGCGCCACGATTTTTTATTTGAGCGGAAGTTACAGGATAAGAAGCCAAAAGTGCGGGCGGAGAACCCAGTGTGCATAGATTCCACCTCCCGCCAAGGTGCCTGATCTGTAGTGCCTAAAAGAAAAGAATTCCAGGCTTCCAACGCGCGAGCTGCAACTGACAACCTTTTCGATTATAACCGCGATGGCCAAAAGGGCCCTAAGTGCAGCTATTGGAAAGGCTCTACTTAACGATAATCTCTAAAACTACTCTGAAATGGTAAACTGCTATAAAAGTATCTACTACTAACAGAATTCCACCGATGTTCCCCTCCATTCATTGCTGCAGCACGCACTGTGCCTAGATAGTGTCCTCAGCTAGGTCATGGGTCGATCAATATGCAGCCCAGGTCGCTCTCACTAGCCAGGGGATGGAATATAGACAGCCTAACACATCTATGATGTCAGAAGGGACAGATGGGTCTTAATTCCCCAGGCAATAGAGCGGCTTGCCTGCAGATGTCGGATCAATCGTGGGTCTAGACCCTAAAATAGTCTGCTAGTAGTTGACGAGAACACCTATGATATTCTATACCAACTGACCCCAGCCCCCCCCCCGCAGAGCACCAGCAATTATTACCCCACAGCAGAGTGTATACCATGCCGGCCCCAAACCAAAGAAAATATTAAATAGAGAAGGTTAGATTTGTGTGAAAAACCGATCCCTTGCGATGTCAACAATGTAATTTAATAAGCGTGCTCTCAGTAGAGCCAGGCAGGGAGGATACTTCTCCGGGCATTTCCCTTAAAAAAGGAGATTTATTGACAAATTTCAAGTTTAGGACCTATTGGCGGAAGCAGAGGTGGACAGGTTAAGCTCAAATAATTACTCCATGATTTCTTGCCAGAAATTGTTCTCCACTAGCATGAAAGATTCAAAAATTTAGCGCTGTCTCTGGTTTACTCATCCTAATACTCTATTAAACCCCCATCCCCACTCCATATTTCCTCCGGGAGGCTCGCCGGTAGGCAAGAAATTCCGAAAGCAACGAACCGCTGTCATCATTTATTACTGTATTGGGGTTTATCATAAAGCCTAACACCCTGCATAGTGCCGGCACCCCAAATCAGGATGAAACCAACTCAATGATAATTTTTGAAAGTTTCCAACCACAGCCACACCTTCAAGAAGATATGGCTTGATAGAAGTTAAGGATGCACTCCTGTCTAGTACAATAGTTCCTAATTTTTAGTAAAGGCAATATTTGTGGAGACGGTAAAATTTCGATCCATATTGGTATCATACTTTTTAAGGTTATTTTATCCAGGCCAACCATTATGTATCTCAGCAATTTCAGCGCAAGTGTGATTATGAGGCTAATATTAGTCTGCGCAGCCACTTTTTTTAAGCTATCCACCAAACTCTACTTATTAACTACCCCCGGGCCAGGAGATACAACAGGTTTTCGAGAGCAGACCACCTCCACCAGTTGAGAAAAATGGACGCAGGGGGCTACACACTTCTCCTCTACCGCCTATAGCATCATGCGGCAAGCCCGCTACCGTAATTGTGGAAACACTAAATGATAATGAGAGGGGAGTTACTCTAGAAAAGAGTAGGAAGCTTGGAGGGGGCCCAGAGATTAGATAACCCAGGAAGCGCCGAGTGACCGCCAATGATCACTAGCCGGGGCCTGGAAACAGCCCACTGGAGGCAGACCGGGGGAGCCCTCAGCGAGGCTTGGCATTAAAAGCCCTGCTCAGTACCGTAAAAACTCAAATACCCGAGGAGAAGAGAAATGTGCTAGGACGTCGGAGTTGCCTCTCCTAGTAAGGCGCCCCGTATATTCCTTTTGTTTTGTCTCAACTGAGGGCTGAGTTTGCGGTGTGCCCTCGCTAGCTGAGAAGGGAAATTCCAAAGTCCTAGCATATTTCACTTCTATTTGAGTTTTTACGGTACCGTACTCGAGTATTATCCCGTGTCATACAGTTTTTCGCCAACACCAGGAGTCACTTAGGGCAGATGGTGCTTGGAGTCTGAAATGGGCCCCTTCAATGCCCCTTAGTACCGGCACCAGTAACCAAAGGGTGGATTTTAGGTGCTCATTCCAAGACTTTACCCCTCAGGTGTGTGGTGCCTGGTCGATCACTATCACAACCCGTGCAGATGAGTGATTAGAACACACTCAGCTGCGTTGTTATACTCGAGTAGACATCTAAACCCCACCTCTTGGTTACCATGTCGACAGAGGGCATTGAGGAGGCTTATTTTAGACTCTAGACACCGCCTGACCTTAAGGTCCTCTTTAGATACACCGGTTCCGTTCCGTTCCCCCATACAAATTGTCCTCTTCCTTCCGTTTCAAAACGGAGAACGGCATTTTCACAGCCGAAACGGTCACACAACGGAACGGTCCCATTTTTGCCAAACGGGCCCTAAGTGACGCTCGGTCTTGGCGAAAATGTATAGCCCGAGATAATAGGGTAGGAATCAACCAAATATGCCCGCCAATATTCGCCAAGCCTTGCTGACTGTGCTGAGCCTCCCACGGTCTAACCTAAACGACACAAGGGAGCAGGGGATGAGTGAATTAGGGGTGTTTAGCACCATGATTCAAGCAGTTCACTACCTTATCTCGAATCACGATTTGGGAATATTTCATACGCGCGTGAATATTTCAGGCTACGATAGTCTTGTTTTGCACCCTTTAGTATTTCATTAGTATGTGTAGAGTGCTGATCGCAAATCGTGGTTTCTAATCATGCGAAGTCACTACTATCCCGGATCACTGCTATTCCAAATCACGGCGCGTCAAACACCCCCCTGTTCCCCAGAAGCCTGGGCATGTATTGCCACGCAACCTCGTTCTTGACAAATGAATGATACGACCCGCAAATAGAGCCCAGCCTCGGGGAGTTCTTGCGTGGGCTCTGAACAAGATACTGGTCACTGGATCTCGCCAATATCATATCACTCATCATACCGTAGTATTTGGCATGGGACCCAGCTCCGTGCAATTCATAAAGGTAAAGTGTCCGAAACAGCTACCCCAATACAGACTAGCGCCAGGTACTCAACAACAACAAAAACGCCCAGAACAAGCCGCAGATAGTTGAGAACTGCTATTCCAATGGGTCCAGAAGATCTCGTAGCCAGCCGAAACGTCATAGGTTACAGTTGGGCATTTTTTTCGCAAGAAATTGACTCATGGGACCCGGCACTGATTAGTGACTTTGGTGAGAACAAAAAAAGATTGGAACTTTGCAAGTGCTAGGGGTGATGTTTTTGTATAATACAAGACAAAGTTTTTTTTGCGGGTTAACCTAAATTAACTGTTCGGGGATAGTAGCTACCATACAGGTACCGTAAGTACTCGAATAGAAGAGAAATGTGCTAGGACGTTGGAATTCCCCTTCTGAGCTTAGCGAGGGGGAAAACACCGCAAACTCGGCCCAGAGTCGAGCCGAACAAAAAGAATATGCAAAGCGCCTTACTAGGAGAGGCAACTGCAACGTCCTAGCACATTTCTCTTCTATTTGAGTACTTACGGTAATAGTGGCAGGTCGAGTTTGTCCAGAATTTCCGGTACCCTAAGGTGACAAGTTGCTCCGGGACGTGTACTAGTACCGTAAAAACTTTTACGATTCGCCATCTCAGGAAGAGGTGGGAGAGTCTCGGTTAGGTCGCAAATCTCGGGGTTCAGAGACAAAGTTTCTTGAGATGGATTAGTACTTTCCTAACATGGTATAGCCTGAGTGCTTTGGCCTTGTTTGATCTTCTCAGCTTTCCAAACTAAACCTATCTTGGGCTAATGACTCGGTCTCCAGGAATCCTCAGATGGCGAATCGTAAAAGTTTTTACGGTACGGAGGTACGGGCATAAGTTTTTGTAGGTTCCACAAGCGACATCTGCCACTCTTATCTTCTGTGTAGCCTACAAAACTAATGTCCCATACCTCTGGAGGGGTGGTGAAAGATTCCCCCGAACTGACAGGGATATAATTGGCTGGCTAACCTTAAATAACCGATTAATAACCCCTCGCAGGAACTTGTAATGATATTTCTCATAATCCCCGCAGAAGCACAGAGCTTCATCTCTTAGGGCAGTTCGGCTTCTCCTGAGGGGGCAGCTCTTCACTGCACCTCCTTCGAACTTGCTAAGGTGTCCTGATCCTCTTTAGACCACCGGCATGCTGTAGGAATGTTTTCGCACAAGATAGGGATTACCGGCGCCGGTACTCGGATACCAGGGCTAGTCCGCGAACACAGGGCTGACAAAGCTAACGACGATATTGGGAATAGCGTATGCACTAAGGGGTGTGGGTTGAAAACCAGAAGAATTCCTCGAACGCTTTCTGATTTACTATTGGTTGAACTATCTATTCACGGTTTCTATTGGATATTTGCCACTTTAGCTCATGCTCAGAATAAATCCTGGTGTTCGCGGACTAACCCTGGTATCCGAGTACGAGTACGAGTACAAAACAGGGTTTATTTTGCTGGTTAACCCGAACTACAGTAACTGTTCGAAAACAATATCCCTGACACTTGTAACTGTCCTTGTCTTGAACGAAAACATCTCCCCCCGAACAAGGGTAAGGAGCAATCAGCCCGAACGGAGCAGGATATTTCGCCAATTAACCTTAAATGACTATTCAATAAGTCACCGCCGGGCCTTGTATGGTGCCGGCCCCTCAGGATTATTGTTATGAGAGCGGGATATGAGAAGAATGCGCTGGAGCGATAAAGAAGTACAAAGAAGTTAAGGAAGGAACTGCCGTATATTTTCCGGAAATGTGTCTTGCTTGTTCTAACTACGACAAAACAGAGGGTTTATATAGACAGTCCAATGAGCTTTCCAATCCCCTCCACTCGTGGATATCCTCCGTTCCGCTCAGTATCCTGATCCATCCTTCGCTTTTCCCTCCGCTGGTTTCGGGCTATATGTGCCGCTTTGTATTCATTCGTTGCTCGCATTGATTGATGACCACTGACAAATGAAACTAGTAAAGACAGACTAACACGATAGGAAAAGTACTCGTACAACGGAAACTTGAGTGGAGAGATCGCCGGTGACTTTCAACAAGGATCAGCCTCAGCACAATCCAGAGTCGGTCCGCGAGTCATAATGTCATAGGTGACCATACTCCTTTAGGTGAAATATATTTCATATTACTCAGCCAAAACCTTATATCCTCCATACCAAGTACCAGTGCAAACACGCCAAGCATCAACTTTTGCCTCAACTTCGAGAGTCACCCGTCCTAGGCAAGAGCTACTTTCCTAGAACCAAATCCACCCTGTAGGCTGCTCCTTTCATGATTTAGGGTCATTATACCGAGGGAGTAAATCAATAGCATGTGGTATTCTTAATCGAAAAGTTCAGAAAAATTAAGTTGCCTGAATGTCCATTCTAAGGGGCCGGAACCATACAGTACTTGGGACCGTTATCGCTAAATCCTACCCAGGCTTGCAGGACATGGATCACCAGAAGATAATGCAGAAGTGTAAAAAGAACTCTGTCTCATTTTCTAAATAAGGCGTTTTACACACAGACAGGCTTGGCCCTGACCTTTTCCGGTGCCGCGCTCGAGTACCGGTATGACACTTGTTCCATCAGCAGCCCCACCTTCTCAATCAGATAAGACACGCCGAGAACCTGATGCCTTTCCCACTACTTTCTAAGCTCGAGCTCTTCTGAAGACCACCCACCGGAACAAACACCTCCAGCTAGTAAGTAAGGGAGTGCGGAGTCGGTCTCTTATTGAAATCCCATAAGAAGTGCACTAGCCCCTCCTACCGCCACAGGCATCAAGTTACCTGTCCCCATTGTCCCCGCCCTGACCGTCCGCCTGCTCGTTCTCTGCAGACATCATCATGTCAAGGCCCTTCAAAGTTGTCGTTGTTGGTGGAGGAGTCGGTGGATTGTCACTAGCACTCACACTCGCAAAAGCCGGAATCGACTACGTGCTTTTGGAAGCGTATCCTGAGATCTCTCCTAAAGCGGGTGCGAGCATCGCTGTAAGTCCGGTTGGTTCAAGGACGTTGGATCAGGTTGGGGGGGTATTGGAGGACTTGCTCGCTACCTCTTCACCCTTGCATACCATGTACGCCAGGGACGATAAGGGGAAGCTGATGTACGCGATTAATGTTTTGAGGACTATTGATAGGTGAGTCCTTCTCCTTTAGTAACGAGATTCGGGGGTGAGAAGCTACGCTCTTGGTTGACATTGTATTTTGGTTGTTAGATTTGGATACCCCCTTGGGTTTCTTCCCCGACAGGAGCTGCTCGCGTTGTTGTATAAACATGTCCCGGAAAAGTCCAAGGTTCTGGTTGGAAAGAAAGCAGTGAAGGTGGTGCATTCAGACACCGGCGTTCGAGTGATTACCAAGGATGGAGAAGAGTTCGCAGGTGATGTTGTCGTGGGGGTGGACGGAGTGCATAGCATAATTAGACAAGAGATGTGGGCTTTGGCCGACAAATTGAGCCCCGGATTGATTACAAAGAAAGAAAAGGAAGACAGTGAGCTTCGACCAGCTCCCAATCTAATCGAACCTCTAGTCTAACGATCAATAGCACTCACGGCCGAGTACTGCACTATAGTGGGTATTTCTACGCCACATCCAGGGCTTGAGCCGGACAGCAGCCATATCAACCATAACCATGGTCGCTCGTCCCTGGTTATTACCGGCTACGAAGGGCGTGTCTTTTGGTTTTTATTTGAGAAACTGGATAAAATCTACAAGGTTCCGAATATTCCTAAGTTCACACAAGAAGATGGAAGGAAATTTGCGGAGAAGAGGTTGGAGGATCTAGTCACGGGGGACGTCAAATTTAAGGAACTATGGGATAGAACAACTACTTATGTCACGACCCCCATGGAAGAGGGATGCTTCGAGCATTGGCATTATGGGAGGATGATTGTGATTGGTGATGCGGCGCACAAGGTTGGCAATAATTGTGCCTACAGGCTAATCTCCTTAAACACTAACTGTTACCGTAACACAAATATAGTTCACTATTAATCTAGGACTCGGAGCGAATGCTACCATTGAAAGCGCCGCAGCTTTAACAAATGGCTTGTACCATGCTATAAAAGCCCATCCAGAAGGCCTTAGCACAGAAACGATCGATAAAGCCTTTAAAGACGTCCAAGCCCACCGCAAATTTACCATTGAGACCAATTTGAGGACCACAGCAGAAACAACACGCATGCAGGCATGGGCAACCAGAACGCTGAAACTCATCTCCAAGTATATCATCCAGCACCTGATTGGCGAGGACTACCTATATGAATTACAAGGCAAGGCTCAAGTCCGCACCGAAAGGCTCGATTTCCTGCCCGACTCCGATAAAGGTTCCATTCCGATGGTCTACAGCCCTCGGTATCCGAATGAGAGAGCTAAACTGATCGTTGGGATTGCATACATTTTACCCGCGTTCGCGCTGTTGGGATGGTATCTGGGTATGCAGAGTTCGGCATTAGCGCAGGCCAAGGTGAAAGAGGAAATTAGTCGAGCAGCTGCAGAGACTGGAATACCGAGTTTCGGGATCTATTCCAGCGGTAGATTCGGATTAGCAAAGATTTTCACGAGCAGCTTTTCCAGTCTTTGGGATTCCTTAACCGATGATAAGCAATTAGACGCCAGGCTTAGGGTTGTTACCGCGCAGACGGCGCTTGGCCTTTTCCCAATTCTTACTATCATGGTTGTGGAAAGCCTAAGGCGCGGAAACACACTGACCCTGCCGAAGATGTGAGGTGCACCACTTGCTCTTCTTGATGATGGATTCTGACTTTATAATAGTCCCACATTCTGGGGGTTTCTGTACCAGATATTCCCAATATCTATGGTGCTTCCGGTTTACTTCTTTTTCCATGCATACCAGATCACTCCCGCCAAATACTATGAAAAGAACTTTATTAGTATCCCCATGGCATACGCAAAGTCTCTCATTCCCACTCTCGTAATCTCCTTCCTCATCCCGACCTCAATTGTGTTGGTCCGGGAGCAAAGCTTGAAAGCATCCATGGCACTTTGGCTACCATTCCCTATATACACAGCAATTGTGCACCAAATTCTGAAATCATTCTTCACCACTCCCGCAGTACCTACGAAGAACGCGGACCTGCCCTACATCAGAGGAGCGTACCTCTTAAGCTTTGTAGTCTCCGCATCAGCCCACCTCTATGCGTTACGTACCGTCATCACGACTGACGACTCCTTCCTCTCCATCGTGGCCCGTCTGGCCCCGGGAGCTCCTCCGATTCACGACAACTCATTCGTCGAGACGGGGATAAAGATTGTCTGTTCTGAGTACCTCGTTGCATTCGCCGCGGGGCTAGCTTGGGTTTTGGTACTGCTCAATGACGTGAAGAGATTCCGGAAGACTACTGCTGGATGGTTGGAGCTGCTGGGGTATATAACCGCAGCTTCGGCGATGTTTGGGCCCGCAGCGACTGTGCTCGCTGCATATGCCTGGAGGGAGGAGTTGTTGAGGTCTGATTGGAGCTGTGGCGAGAAGGGGGGGAGGTTATTTAGACTAGAGAGTGCAGTGGGTTGGCTTTTTAGACATTGATTTTGGGGTGATTCAGTGGTGGGATACGAACGTGTTTTTTTTTTCCTTTTTGCATTGTCTGAAAAGTCGTCATGTGTGATTCTCGCATGTACCACGCAGCACCCTACATGTCGTAGTTCACTAACGTCCGCGCATATTTTAGTGTATGCATTAAAGTCATAGAATGGATTCTCGCCTACTTGCTCCTATGCCCGTGTACTAAACCTGCACTACAATATATTGCAGAAAGACTATCGCGATTGACCTAGCATAGATTAAAATAGCTTGCAGTCTCTGCATTGACATTCCTAAAACTGCTTCCCAGTGACGTAGAAACAAGCCCAACGGACCAGACTAGCTCCTGCAGCTTTCCAAACACCAATAAGCCCTCCCGAAATCATATGCTCGGGACAATTCACGAAAAGTACTAATTCGCTCAACAATCTGGTATGCAGCAGCGAGATAATGTCTGTATAAGCCAAGTCACCAAAATCACCTAGCAGTCCATGGAAGGTGATACGCCAGCCAAGTGTGATAGCATACGACATCCCAATCTCACATCTCAACTCCTCTCGCAGCAGCAGCATGTGTGTTCTGGACTCCGCTAAGAAATTCTAATGCCATAGGGTTAGGGTTCCTACCCAAGGATACCAATCCGTGTACCGGTAATAGGGTGGGCGGAGATTTTTATATCCGTAGCTTCACGGAGAGGATCCCACGAATTTGGCTCATGGCGCCTTTCCCCTCCGTCCTCTTCCGTCCCCCACCGGGAAAACTAGAAGAAGAAAGAAGGAAAGAAGGAATAAAAGCAGTCACTTTTTTCACATCCTGGGATACGAGCACAGGGGACATGCAGGCACCAGGGATCCCACCAACTTGCTGCCGCTCCGGTGGAGCACGGTAGTTGCTTCTGCGGCGCCGGCGGCGGTCCCTGGGGGGAGTGATCGAGCAGGGCAGAGCAACCTCTTTGTGGGAGAGACACGGTCCGTGCGCTCCACCCCGGACAACACCCTCCGGCTGAACTGAGGCTTGCGGGGATGCTTGACTGGCCAGACGCTCGAGCACCCGCACGTTTTTCCTTGGGCTGGCTGGGCTGGCCTGCTTACAAGGAACTTACCCTGCTGTCTGCATCAGTACCATTGGCCAATGCTTGTTCCATCGCGCTTTGACCTTACTGTACCGAGGACAAGCGCTCGGGTACTCGAGTATAGAGGTACGAGTAAGTGATGAGACGGACAGGGTATGGGTGGTCTGAGAGTTATATCTCCCCAACACCAATAACTGCAAAGTCTCTGGCCACCCATACCCTGTCCGTCTCATCACTTACCTCTCTATACCCGGCTGCTCTTTGTTATCTACCCTCCCCCACTCTCCCATCTCACTTATCAATCCCTGATCCAGATAAGTAATTACTAAGTCCCACAATAACAAACCCAATCCCAGCTTAACACACAGCAGTAACCAGGGTGTGATGCTCAACAAGGGCGAAAGAAAAAAACGGCCAGCCAACTCAAACGGCATGAATCCCAGTGCTATTACGACACTGCAAAAAAGAAAAGAAAAGAAAAGAAAAGAAAACAAGACCTCTCTTCATTTCCTGTCTCCGACGTGGTGGTAGTCGATACCAACCGATGGACACCGGTACTCAACCGTCATGAAACATCACTCGCCAGCCCCAAAGGTTCTCTGGGATTTAACGGTCACGCAACGGCCGGGGTGCATGCGATGAACTGGCGGTTGGGGAAAAATTCCCTGAAGAGGGGGGGATCTTGAGAGTTTTTTTATAGTCTTTTTTCCTCCCTCCGCGCCTTCCTTACTCCTATGCAACGTTTTTGTTCCCGAAGGCGTGGCAGTGGTGAATTGTCAGTGCGGTTTGTGGGTCTGGCTCCGCTATGCTGCTTACCGTAAAAACTCGATAGATCCACTAAAGTTCATCGACCTCGGATCACCCCGATCAGAGACAAAACACCCCGAGAAGGAATAGTGTTTTCCAGACTGGGTATAGGTTGGGGAGGCGAGGTTGCAGAATCTCATTTAACTTATATTCGCAATTTTATTAACCTACTCCTCTAAACCTATTGCGGTTTAGAAGGTGACTCATGCTAAGATCCCCTTTAGTGGATCTATCGAGTTTTTACGGTAGTGGATTTGTGCTAGGATGTGAGAGTAACGAATATCAAGTCGTAGATCCTTGAAGCGAATCCCTTGCCCTACTTCGAGGCACTGGATTATTATTATTTTTCGACCTCCTGATTCGTGGTGCTTTTTTCTTCAACAGGGCGAAACTCAGATTTGTTGTTTGGCTACCGTAGGCTGGCCTTGTGTTCCTCCAATAGGTAGTATCTGGGCTGGTGAAGGTGATAGCCTTGTCTATCACGGCGCTAAAAGTGACTGATATCCGGGGCAGCAGAAAAGGGTTTGACCGGGGGGGGGGGGGGGGGTTGGTTTTTTAACCTTTTACG
>Ga0307517_10004179_pt1 | contig 22274 bp, 10 predicted proteins | sample 23_EM_MG_FD_194515 | JGI IMG/M metagenome (GOLD analysis project Ga0307517, IMG submission 194515) | Populus trichocarpa ectomycorrhiza microbial communities from riparian zone in the Pacific Northwest, United States - 23_EM | ecosystem: Host-associated > Plants > Roots > Unclassified | place... | reverse complement strand
TCTAAGATTGATGTTCAAAGATGACAAGTCAAGACTGACTTAGCTACGCAACAACATAGTAACAGCATTAGGTTTAGATTATTTCAAAGAGAAGATTTCCTCCTTCATAACATCACTGTTTTTTTTTAAAAGAGGTTTATATATATATGAATCAATCATCACTGTTTTTTTTTTTTTTTTAAAAAGAGGTTTTGAATTAATATATCAATAAAAAGAAACCTTGAATTAAACAAAACAAGGGTTTTGAATAAAAAAAAATTAAGTTTTAATTCATAAAAGAAAAAAGAAAAAAGCTTTATATATTAACACATATTCAAGGTATGTAGTGCATCTTTTACTAAAAAAAAAAAAAAACAATACCTTTTGACTCATATCGATGCAGTGTGGTCTGGAACTGAGATAAGAAATTGTAAAAATAATTCTTGAAGGCCAAAAGACAGAAATGAGAAACCCTAGCTAGCTAGGGCTAGGAATTTGCAGCTGCAGAGAATTTTTTGGTTTGTTTATTTTATATGTATAATAATGGAAGTAATATGTAGTAAGGGGGCAATATTAAGTAATTATATGTTACCAAAATAATTAATATTTGACGGGATGTATCCTTTTGTGTTATAGCTTAACTCTTGCGGTTACTTTAATTAATTTAATTACTAATGAGGTAGTGGCAAGCTGAGAGCATGATGCTAAATGGAAAGCTAATAATAATAAAATATTATTTTATTTTTTCTGTGTTTATTTCATTTCTTGAAGTGCTAAACAATATGCAACAAAATGCTATCTTATCATTTTTTTAAAATAAAAATATTATCCATGTATATCTTTCAAAAATGCTAAAATATTATTCATTATAATAATGTTTTTTTTTCATTAGATTTTTTTATTTTGATTTTTTTAAATCTATTTTTTTATAAGATTATCCTGATCTCATAGCCTGTATCATGAGCTTGACGAGTTCACCAGGGTTGACTCGGGTTATTTTTTTGTTATTTTTTTATTGATTTTTTTTCAATTTCATCCTTTAATATTTAGTTGATTGAGAATCGTCCGGGTTGTTTTTAGACCTGTCAAGTCAACCGAGCAATATCAGGTTGTTAAAATAGTTGTGTATCAAATATATTAAAATACAATTAACTTTTCTAAAAGGCTTTTTGCTAATGAAGTGCACATAGACAAAAAAAAAAAAAAATGGTGTTTACACTATTCAAAAAACTATATTACCAATTTGACTATTCTAAATAGCTTCTCTCATTGGAGATGCTCTAATTGTTAGGTACATAAATTAGATCAGATATTTCTAATCACCTTTTCTTTTTAATTTTGGAGTAACACTTAGTTTGTAACAAGTATCAACTAGATCAAAGTTATTAAACCTGTTCGGTTCAAGACCTAGGTCACAGGTTTAGCAAATTGACCCAGTTTAACTTGAGTTAAAATCTAAATGACATTGTTTTACTTTTTTTTCTTTTAAAAAAATTAAATTGATGTCGAAAAAAAAATCAAAGTTAAACTGGATTTTGACGTAGTTATAAGTTGATCCATCAAATCACTTAAGTTTAACCGAGTTAACTTCCACATAGTTTTTTTAAAACAAAGTACGAGTCAAGTTTCAAGTTGACCTACCAAATCAAACAGGGTTTAATAACATTAAAGTCGATGCTCCAATTAGTCATTCATTATGGCTTATTTTTATGCCAATAATTTAGTGAGGTATTGTTGTTCTTTATTCAGAATTTTTTAAAATATACTATTTTTAATTACAGGTCTTTTTGTAAAATAGGTTTTATTAGGAGCATTGAAGGAAAATATAGGAATTAATATTTTGACTAGATACTTATTTTGAGACAACAAAAAATATAGAGTCAAATAAGCTTTCTCTGGGAGGGATGGAGTGTTTTACAGGTCTTTTTATGAAGGGAATATTCTCAAACTAGTTTTTTAGAATGAACATTTCAAATAATAATTAAATAATTTATAAAATTTACTTCTCGACTTTTATATAGATATTGAAACAAAGTTTTAGTGTAGGCTATGCATGGAAATCTGCAAGATAAGGACTGTTTGGAAATCCTTTAGGTTTTTTTCTTAAATCCCATGCCCCTAATTATCTGCTTGAGTAATTGTAAGATTTTTACTCGTGCCAAAATTTAATGTTAAATTCTTGAAAGAAAAATAAAATTACAGGGTTGTTTTAGTGATTTAACGGGTTATTTTTTATTATGATTTAGTTAATAATTAAATTAGGAATTCAATAAAATCTGAAAAATATAATTTGCTTATGATTCGATGGGTATTCTGGTTTAATGAAATAAATATTAATTAAAATATATATATGAAATCACCCATTAAATGATTTAATGATATACAGTATTTGGAGGATATATGCATGAAAACTCTAGGCCCAATAAGCTTGCATTTTGAATTAAACCATGCCTAACCCAGAACTTTTAGACCCAACCGAATTATACCACTACGGCCCATGCTTCCCTCTAATCTTTTCTTGCAAAATTTGTTTGATTTCCATTAGTTTATTCTGCGTAGAATATTTTATAAATTAAAAAAAACTTTATACGCAAAAATTTTTCTTATAAAATATGATATAAAATATTTTTTAATTGTGACGATGGAGGAGGTGAAAGGGATGGTAATAAAATAATGACGATGAGATGTAGGTGGTGGTGATGAGATGACGGTAATGGTGATGAGGTAATCATGTTGGTAGTGAAAAAAAAAGCGATGGTGATGTCAATGACAATTGAAATAGTTAGATGATATTGTAAGTAGATTACTATTCATAAAATATTTTACCGAACTTTATGAATTGAAAAATTTTCTAGAAAATGAACTAAGTTTGAAGATTGACTATAAAATATTTTGCATTGATCTGTTTTTTCTGTAAAATATTTTCCCGAAACAAATACAAGAAAATCTAGAAAATATTTTTCTATAATATATTTTACGCAGAACAAATAAACCCTTGGTGTATAATTATTAAATTTGCTAGCTTAGCAGGTTAATTCGGTTACTTGGCAACTCAAAGTTTAATCCGAGTTGGATTTATTTCAAACCATTTCAAATATGGAGCTTATTAAATCCAAGTGACTTGGTATGTTAATTTACCATTCAGTTTATATGATGAAACCCAATTAAATTCTGATTTTTTATATATAAAAAAAACTAAAACAACATTAATTTAAATAAAATAATTAACTTGAACCCACCCAATTAATCACCTATAGTAATCGGGATGCTAAACTGAGTGGACTACGGTGATGTGATTTTCCAATCCAAGATGGAACAAAAACCTAGATGCAACCCTAAGTGAAGCAAACATCATTGAATATGATTGATGCATGAACATGGAATAAAATGGTTTTATCACAGAGCAAATAGAATCCCTCGTGACCCACTTGCATGGACATTCAATGAATTTCTTGATAAATTACTTACATATTTTAACACTACGTGAATCTGAAACCCCCCCACTAGCCAGATATGTCACATCCCCTCCCTAATTGTCTGCCTTTGCTTGACATTCTCTACCAGCAACTATGTACATTGAACCTCCTTTCCCATCTTTCTCTTATAAACGTATACCCCCTCCCTCCGTCCTCTCTCATTTCCAAATCACTCCAAAGAAAATGGTGGTGGAAAGTCTTACAGAGGAGGTGTGCCTCTCTTTTGCAATCTTTCTCTTTTTGTGTCTGTATCTTTTCTTGGTAGTTTTGGAGTCTTCATGGAGCAATTGTGCAGCATCTTGGCTGCCTCAAGACTGTTTCTTAATTTCCACCTCCACTCACAAAAAGTATGGCATCAGTTAGTGATTGATTCTACTATGTAGTAGCCAAAGAACTAGCAAGAAAAGGGAATGGAATGGAAGATCTCTGAATCTCTCTCTCTGTCTGTCCCTCAGGACTGGTTTCTCTTTATGATCATATAACTATTCTGTAGGCATAAGTTGAGCAGATGGCAAGAGTATGAATATGTATGTAACAATTTGCATATCATATGTACAATTTTTATGTAATTTTCTATGCTAGCTTGTAATTGAACTTGGCTATTCTAATGCTTGTGTTCCAAGGAGAGAACTTCTTTGAATTAGAGACTTTTTCATGGTGATTGTGAACTCTCTTGCTCATTGGTTTCATCATCTTTTCATTGTGTGGCCATGAATGGAGGAAGTTTCTGCTTACGGAGCATATTCCAGTAGACCTTCATCAAGGTGAACTGTAAAGGAGATAAGACATCGAACATTAGCCATTAGTCAAAGAAAACAGCACGTAGAAGGCACTAAAAGAACCCTAGGAAAATGGAGGAATAAGCCAAGTAATGATTAGCCAAAATAACTAATTTTTATCTTCAACTTTTGCCATATTTAGTCCCTTCCTCCCCCATTCCTGCTCTTTTGTTAGGGATTCCATTTCTCTATCCAAGACTCTTTCTCTCTTCCTCCTCTGATAGCTAGGATGTTGTTAACGTAACAAACGTAAAAGAAAGGAGAGAAAAACCCTAACAAGGTGATTCCATGGGAAGCTGTGTTTCCACACCTGCAAATCTAGGTCAAATCATTTCCAAGAGATCATCACACAATGTCCGTAAACCTCTACCCTCACCGGATCAGAACGATTCGGTGGTACAAACGCCAAGAGCTCTTCAGATAGCATCAGTGATCAAGGAGCCTACAGGTCACAACATTCATGAAAAATACACATTTGGAAAAGAATTAGGAAGGGGTGAATTTGGGATCACGTACCACTGTTTTGATATCAAAACAGGTGAAAAATATGCATGCAAGACCATATCTAAATCCAAACTGAAGTCAGAAATTGATGTGGAGGATGTTAGAAGAGAGGTGGAGATCATGAGGCATTTGCCTAAACATCCTAATATTGTGAGCTTCAGGGAGGCATACGAGGATAGAGATGCTGTCCATCTTGTTATGGAACTTTGTGAGGGAGGTGAGCTTTTTGATAGGATTATTTCTAAGGGGCATTACTCCGAGCGTGCCGCAGCAATGGTTACCAAGACCATTTTGGAGATTGTCAAGGTATAGTTATTATATGGATTCGGAATTATGTATTATGGAAATGATAAACATGATTCCTGATTTCAAGGTTAATGTTTCTTCCTTGTCTAATTAAATTGGTTGAAGGCCTTAATGTTTCATACATTCCATATATAATTTTAGATGTTGCAGATCATTTAAAAATTATCATGATCATGATTCTAAAGTGCTTCAAATATTGAGATATAAATCGAAATCGAACGTTTTGAATTCAAGATACTTTGGAATAAACAGCTATGTTCTTGCGAGATTTGGAATTTTCCCCCAAAGAAAGTAATCATTTCTATGTTGGTACTCCTTGCAGGTATGCCATGATCATGGAGTGATACACCGGGACCTAAAGCCAGAAAATTTCTTATTTGCAGATGCAAGTGAAAGTTCCCAGTTAAAAGCAATCGATTTTGGCCTCTCCATATTCTTTGAACCAGGTACATGTTCCACATTGTCTGTTCTTGCCACCATTACATTACTGTATGGTACTTTTCCAACTTTTGAATTGCGAAATCTGTCTGCCGCAGGTCAGCGTTTCAGAGAAATTGTTGGAAGTCCATATTACATGGCTCCAGAGATTTTGAGAAGAAACTATGGACCAGAAGTTGATGTGTGGAGCACAGGTGTTATCCTTTATATCTTGCTTTGTGGAGTCCCTCCATTTTGGGCAGGTAAACTTCATCATCATCATCAAAATGCAACCCTTGTATTTCTGTCGAAATGACTGAAACCGTGTCCCTTGAGTTCATGTAAGAAGTTTGCAACTTTCCTTCTCTTAGAATGAATTTTTAGTGTTGAATTTCGGTTATGACTTGTACAGAAACTGAGGAAGGGATTGCGCACGCCATTGTCCGTGGTGAAATAGATTTCGCAAGGGATCCTTGGCCTAAAGTTTCAGAAGAAGGAAAAGACATAGTGAAGAAGATGCTTGATCAAAATCCTTACAACCGATTAACAGTTGAAGAAGTTCTTGGTTAGTAGCCTTTACATCATAAAAAATTGGAGTAAATTGCTTGAAATACAAACTAAGTAGTCTTCTTCTTTCATGTCATATGAAGAAAACCCATGGATACAAAATGCAAGTGATGTCCCTAATATCTCTCTTGGAGAAAATGTGAGAACAAAGATTAAGCAATTTTCCTTGATGAATAGGTTTAAGAAGAAAGCTCTCAGGGTAAGTTTTTGCCTTATTCATTAAATGCCTCAAGGGAGCGATCATCTCTTCTAATATCGAGCTCCTCGTTGATCTTTGTACCGATCCTTCTTTCAGGTGGTAGCAGACAGCTTACCGGACGAGCAAGTAGATAAAATCAAACAAATGTTCCATATGATGGACACGGACCACAATGGAGACTTATCATTTCAAGAACTGAAAGACGGCTTGAACAAGTTCGGACACTCCGTTCCTGATCCTGATGTGAAGCTATTAATGGATGCTGTGAGTTATCACTCTGCTTCTGCTTGTGTTTTCTCTTTCAATCGATGTTTTTTAAGGATTATGACATTCGAAAACAACTTTCCTTTTGTTCAATTCCTGTCTTATGAAGGCGGATGCTGATGGAAATGGCTCGTTAAGCTGCGAAGAGTTCGTGGCGGTGTCTGTTCACCTGAAAAGAATTAGCAGTGATAAGCATCTCACTCAAGCATTTAGATTCTTCGACAAGGACCAAAACGGATTTATAGAGTTTGACGAACTGAGAGAAGCCATGTCAAATGATGATCTAGGTCCAAACAATGAGCAAGTGATCAAAGACATCATATTTGATGTTGATCTAGATAAGGTACTTCACGAGTCCTTACATTTCTTTGAATGTCCTGTATGAGCTAGCTAGTGTAACAATCTTTTCTTTATTAGATTAACAATGGTTTTGTCCCTTTTTTTTCTTTCTTTTTTCAGGATGGTCGAATCAGTTACAATGAATTTAAGGCAATGATGAAAAGTGGCTTGGATTGGAAAATGGGTTCTCGTCAATATTCAAGAGCAATGATGAAAGCACTTAGCATTAACCTACTAAAAAATGAATCCAAGCAATTGAAATAGATTCTCATGATGTACGTTAAACATGAGCAGAAAATGTTTATATTGTTTCCTGAGAAACAATCAAAACTTGAGTGAAAAATGAATATGAATCATGCCATCGAAACAAATTCTTGTGAGGTACCCTAAACAACATGAGCTGAAAATGTTTGTAGTTTCCTCAGGAAACAGTGAAAATCTGAGGAGAAATGAGTGTGAATCTTGCATAATCAGTATGCTATAATTGTTTGGCTGGTATATACATTAGCTGTCTTCCCCTTCTTTTTCTTGAGGGCACTAGATTTTTTCTTCTTCATACGATTGCAAACAAGTCAAATAAGGGTTTTCTACCTTCCAAATTTTATGGATATCATTGATGAAAATGGATTACAAATGATCAAAAACCTGAGACGCAAGTTGCTCCTGGTAAGACCAATGGCTGAAATAAACCAACGGAAGTGCCAAACAAGATGCAGACCTGAAGAAACATTCGGCTAGCTTAAATGTTTAGGGCAGATTTTTGTTTTCCTTGATCGTCTAAAAGCATCTGTAAAGCCTGTCAATCTCCAAACGGATCACCATGTAACAGTTCCTGATCTTACAGTGACCCATGAAATTGTAGCCAATTAAGATCCACAAAAGCAAGCAAATACGCACTAAATACCTCACAAACAGCCGAACTGCCTGTCACTTGTCTACAAGTAGCCATGCTTTCGAAATTCATGGCTGCCGGATAGACATGATCACTATAAAACAATGAAATATAGGTGAACTTCGTTTCTTGGATTTTATTCATTGCTGAATTCGGTTCATATTTGCACAGAATCAGAGGGTTGCTAATAACTGAAATAGAACTAGGCGCTAGCAAGAACCCAAATTGTTCAACAACATCAATTTGGAAGTTAAACCAACGCAAAATACCACTGAAGCTTCAGTTTTTCTGTTTCACAGATGAGTTAATTTGCATTCACAGATGAAGAACATTTCCTATACATATATAATTATCAGCAACAAAAGCAAGTTGCAGGGTCGATATGCTAATAGACAAAGATAGATAACTATATACAGTACACCAAACATGGCGCTTGACTCAAAACCACACAAGGATTCCAATCAGAAGCTTTTTGTAATTCTTCCAATCCTCTGGAAAGGATGAGCCATCAAACCATAAATGGAAAGAATCCACCGCAATTCCCATTCTTTTAACTTGCTTGGAGAGTACTTATTCCAAGAAGGTTCCAATGTCCACAGACATGGGTTTAGAAAGTTTAAATGGCAGTGGCAGCATACCCAGCATGTGGAAGCAGCTTGGAACTGGAACTGGAATATTAATCATCTCCATTTTTGCTGGAACCACCAGTTTTACCACCCTTTCCCTTGCCACCTTTCCCTTTGCTGACACTGGCATTTTTTGAGCTCGTGGTCTTGCTACAAGCACCATGAGAGTCCACATCTGCTAGGCCATTCTCTAATGCTCTGACCAGGTTCTCGAAATAATTTTTCGTCACACTGATGCAAGGTGTACAAAGAGAGGCTTTAATGCTAGTAGTATAATTGCAGCTATACCTGAATGCTTAAACAAATATATAATTCAACAATTTTTTTTTAAAAAGGAGATAAATCTTTACTGTGCATAATGACATTTAACAAAACTATTGGCCAGGAGGCAAAATAAAGCACTAGTGCTGCTGCCTACTTAGGCGATGGAACTCATTATACATGGACGCTCACTTAGTTTAAAATCATCTTACTTTCTCAAGCTATTTCAGATGCATACAAGAACTACTCTCCTAATTACACATCCCCAAATCCGTGGATAAAAAAGGCACATTAAGTTGCCAATGGCAACCTGCAGCACTGGAAACAATTTCACGGATTAAATGTATATTTTATTGCACAAAAAGTAGTTAGATGTTATAGAATTTTTGGACAAAAAAGTCCATATATCAGTTACGCATGTACACATGGAAATTCTAAAAGTGAAGTCTAAACAACTGTCAACTATCCCCTTCCGTAAGCCTTCTAGCCATGCAGTTGATGTTTTGTGGCTAGAACAGCTTAAGCATAACCAAGGCATAAGCAGCAAAGTTTATCTTCTCACAAAAAGGATAGAGAATGTTCCATGGGGCAAAACAATTTACCCCTAAACGGGCTAAACCTATATCCTTTGCACCACAGATATAAATTACATGTTAACAAATAATTTGCTACAATACCTGGTCAGCCCAGCTAACTTTGTCCGGAACTCATCAAATTCTTTTGATGGGCCATCGGCAGCAAGAAACTGTTGTAATTCCTTCTCTGCACATTGATGAAGCCTTTCCAAACCAGACTCAGCCTCACCTGCACAGAATGACAAGATTATTCTATTAACAATGGTGCCCATAAAGAACCAACAGATAAACCCAATGCAGTTCTTTCTCTCATTTTTTTTATCCTCGCTTGGTTTGAATAATCACAAACTCAAGTTGGACACACAAAACACACACCCCACCCCACCTCTCTTATGGGAAGGGGTGCATGCTGTTAGGCAAGCAAGTCGCAACCAGTCTCATATACTCACTCAGTAAATAATTTATCATATGCATACCTTGCAAGTACTCAAAAAACTGTCTCTTGGCATGCTCATGCTCATGTAGATAAAACCCATACGCATAGGTCCATTTCAGAACTCGCCTGCATTCAACTATCTACAAGTACAGAAAGACAAAATATAATATAGGTTTATTTAATCCCCTTTATTCCAATAACACCCCCCCCCCAAAAAAAAAAAAAAAAAAAAAAAAACCTCCTCCCACAACAAAAGCAAAACTCCAATGACAACTCACCTGAAGCCAGGCTTCTGCTATGAACTTCAGCTGAGACTCGGGCGTGCAATGGATGTCACTAAGCTTCTCAAGCTGGAAAATTCAAGAAATCATGAAAGTTATAGGAACTCTGATATCTTTCAGCGGGTAGCTAAAAGATTCAGAACATTTGACAATACAAAATGCGCACAAGTATAAGAAATAGTATGAACAAGATACGTACATGTACAGTCTGCATTTGATGTAAATCTACAAGAGCTTTTTGCCTTGACTGCCACATAAACACAGAACAATTAACTCAGTGCAGGCAAAGGACATCCAAAACTTGCAAGGCAACCGAAAAAATTAACAAATTTAACTTTAAAGAAATCCGAAACATTCGAACAAAAAAAATTAACGAAGTGCAGTGCAGCCAAATAAGCATTTAAAAGCACCAACAGAAAGTAGGGAAATTAACACAATCAGCCATAAAGAAAGCAAATTACCAGTTACAACACCAGAAACCTATCATAGAAATGAGCAGAAACTTTAACATGGGAAAATAACTACATAATAAATAAGCTGTAACTTGACATAAATAGCAATAAGTTAGCAAAACTTTAGCATACCAACTGATTGCTTGCCCATCGTTCATAATAATGGGTGTATCTCTCCAAAGAATTTTTTGCCATTTCTCGCCTCCTCTCTGACTCATCATACTACAAGCAATAATATGAATTTCAGATACATAAGAGAAACAGCTATCTTACCACTATTTCAAAGAATTACCACAGTACATTAGGTAGATCTAATATAACTGATGATATTAGCACACTTACTGCTCCCTCTTGCTTGGCTGCCTCATATCTGTTACAAGCATAGAAACCACCTGTCCTCTCACCATGATCTGACCATGCACCAAGGCACAGCCTGCATTTACCCATTGAGGTAAGACAAAACTTCATCCAGAGGATAATCAATTTTCAAAAGTTTCTGCAACAAAATTCAGAACTTACCAACAAAATTCAAATTTGCAAGGTGGGGTGCATGTTATGTGCATGCACCCTTGGTTTTTTTCAATCGGTCGCTTGCATTTTGGACAAGGTTTGGAATTAGCAAGTATCCTGAGTGTAATCAAATATAAAATCAGCATAAAGCAGCACCTGTTATTAATGTAGCCATTATTTATACATCATCTTCTTACAGCTCTGCACGTGTGTGTGTGTGTGTTGACATTTATTGCCGTTATCAATAAAGGGAGCAAATAAGTATCTATCATGGCATAATCACAATATATAGTTTTTGACGCATATATAAATTTTCTACCAATTCATGTTTTCAGACTCAGCGCTGTTCTTCAAAATCCACTTTGTCACCGTTCCACAGTCCACTGGACGATGAGCTTCCTCTGCACACTGCAATTATCCAATGGCAATTACCAATAACTACACGACAGTTAATTTCTACAGAATCTAATACGGTGACACTATCAACATGAAGAGTATGCTCACATTCCAGCAAAAGCTATGTGAGCATAGGCAGGAAACATCAAAACTTCCACTACCAGCAGCAAAATCAATCGCATACTCGCATCCTGGAGCAGGACACCACTTGGTCTGAAAGTAAACAAAAAGATAGAGAAAAGGATAGGGGGTTAGAATAATTTTTTTTCTAGATCACAGAAGATTTTATTAATGAAAAGAAGAAACATGCAGAAACAGTTGGGAGAATATGCTGTCCTCCAAACCAAGAAATGGGTAGCGAAACTATGATAATAAAGCATCCCAATCTTGCTGAAAGCCAGCTACAGGAACACCTCTAAAAGAGCCTGAAGCATGACTATATAATGAAGTAAGAAACACTATTCTGTCCCACATCAACTGTGCAGACATAAACTGATCCTTGGAAATCCTAGGATCCCTCTCTAGCCAAATACACCAAACAATTGCACAGACCGCACAGCACCATAAAGGTGGTCAGAATAATAGGCAACTCATGAACGGGGAATGGGGGGCAGAATGAATTGAACAGTAATGTATTGTAATTTTCACCAAATTTGAGTCCTGATATTTGGTGGAAGAAGGGATGACCCAACTCACAGTAAGTGAAAACTTCAAACAGAGAATTATAACAAATACAGAAACAAGATATCGAGGTTCCATATCATGGGCACACCTTTCTGTTGTCTTCAATATAGGACCTAAGGAGGTACCGAGAGTATTTCTCCTTATCTCCACCAGGTGCTAACAAATTGATCATGTCTTGACCAACAGCAGCTCGACAAGATGGATCAGGGCATCTTAGCATCAAACATCCAGGACCATCATTAATGGTTGTGCTAATGTAACCTGCCACAGTGAGCAAAAGATAGCAAAAAATCAATAGGGAATAATTGGAAGGCAAGGAAAAAGCAAAAACTAATCAAAATAGCAATGAAATGTTCAAGTTTATCAATTGCACACATGTTCCAGCAGACAGAGTAATAAACAAGATATGTGCAAAACTTGCTGCAATCAAAGCAAGTTCTTTTCTTACAAAGTAATAACATATTGAAGGGGAAACAGAAGGACAAGAATTGCAGACAGATATACATCGTACAAAGTACATGATAATAGACAACAAATCCAAACATAACAAGACCAAAGTATTTACATTGTTCTTCAATGGGAAAACAGAGGGCAACATGGAGAAATGAACCCTTCAATTTTGTGTCGGGATTATTTTTATAAGATGAAAAGAAAGAACTGGAGGAGATTGGAGGGTTTTCATAACCCATGCCTCTAGATTGTAAAATATTCCATTATTGCAAAACTGGAGTGTTAACAAGAGAGAAATTGAGTTTATAATTTTACAACTCTTCTTTTTCCAATTATAATCAATCAACCATCTCCACTCTTTAGGCTTTTGAAATTGAACTTCCATAGACATCCTATCATTTAACAGGGTGAAAGAACATTAAATTCCTCAACAAATTTAATTAAGGGGAGGATCACTATTTCCCACCTTTACTTACCCTACCCCTACCCCTTCTTCCTCTACTTCTTTCAAAATTTAGTGTTAAATCCAGCAAAACTTCAAAGCATGTACTGTTGGAACAAAGCATAAGAAAGGAGTCCATGCAAAAAGCTTTGAAAATCACAGGTGAAGTTGATCCATAACGGAAATTTAAATCTCAGCATGAAGCTTCACCATCCCCAAAAAAAAGGAAAGAAATTTACCTGACCAGCATGTATTACAGAAAGGATGGCCACAAGCAGCAGAAATAATCTTATCACATGGAATGGATTCAAAACAAATTCCACAAGTAAGCTGGCCATAAAAGCAACCAGTGTAAGTAGCAGACACACAAACAGTGGCAACAACAAAGCTGTAGAAATCAATTCAACACACAAATTCATATAGCTAGAGCACTTACTTCTCGAGCATTAGAAAACTGAACTACTTGCTTGTCTAGCAAGCCAACAGATTTCCGGACAGCATCTTCATCAGCAAACCATGCATCATGCACTTTGCTAACACTCCTGCAATGCTGAATTTCATAAGGACACCACGATAAAAGAAGCGTTTCTACGGTGCAGCATTTTCATATGATGATGCAATATGCAGAAGTTTCCATAATTATTTTCCACAGGTAATTCACTGGTTACTTGTAAACAATAGTTCACATGTGCTGTGAAGCAATTGTCTACACCCTTACAAACTAACCATAAAAACAGACAAACGAGAAAAGGTCTGCTAACTTACCAATTATAATGTCGGAGTAAGATACTTGCCGCAACTCTTGTTATGGAAAGGACAGTAGACACTCTTGTTACGTCATCTTCTTGACGATTAAGTATATCTTCTTCCTTCAAGACTGTATAACTTTGCTGAAACAGAAAACACATTCAAAATATTAGAAGCGAGTAAATAAAGAAATAAAGAAAAATCAAAACCAAGAGCTGTTAGAAACAAGCAACAATTTTAACTTTCGAACTTTAGGGATTGATATTCCAAAACCCCTAAAGAATATTTTTTTTTCTGGTTCAACAGATTTAGATACACAGTGTGTTACAGTTCAGTTGCCAAGAAAATTGTGTAAATCAAGGAAATTAAATCAATGGTAACAGAATTAATTTGCAAAGATCAAGCTTTTTAAAAGTGCCAAGACTTTTAAGTCTAGAACTGCTGTTAACATACACAAGTTTGGATCCTAATGAAGCCATTCATAGCAGTTTCGAAACATGGAATAGAAGCAACTGAACCCTCTAGGATATCAGGATATCACGAACAACACAAAATACTTAAGGGAAGTCTCTAGAAACCCTTACCAAAAACAACCATACTGAAATGGACAGGCTACCATCTCCAATACCTAAAAAGCATAGTCCCTCATTACATTATGAAAAATAAAGCCTGGCTAGTTAAATCAATATCCTTGGTAACTCTCTATGGTTAAGCTAAGTTGGTCGGTGAAAAAAAAAACATTAAAAAATGGAAGCATAACTACAAGATCAAGACATGTGTAACATTATAGAAATTAATTTAAAACCATATTCATTTCACACAAATTTGGGGGAAAGGAAAACAATAACCAAATTATCTGTTTCTGTAGTGAGGAAAAGCAATAAAAGAAGAGAACAAAAGTAGGAGAAAATGAAACACAAAGAGAAACATCCCAGCGCGTAATACAACACTTAGAATCAGTTAAGCTCATTCATTTACGATTCCAAAACCAAATTGTTACATAGACCAAATCACAACTTTCTTCCCATTTTTAAATTAGCCAGAAAACAGATGCACATCTAAAGATGGCCTCCTACACCTAAATCAATATTAGTAAAGTAGGAAATTGCAACCAAACCAAATACCACAACGTGGCTTAAGCAGACTGAGTTCACTATTCATACTTAATCACATTTCACTGGTTCATTTTCCGCATCTCTTCCGTGAAATTTAAGCAAAAAGATGCCTCAAATCTATTCATTTCTCAAGTCCTAAATACTAGCTTTGGCTAGGTGCAAGTTTCTCCTATTATAACCCAAAATCATGAAGCGAAATTATTTATCAAATATTCATATTATCCTCATAATAATCAAAACTCAGCTAATTTATCAAACTAAATTCTGTATCCTCTCATCAACCAACCAATTTTTCAATCACGCCGCGCATGCACATCCCTTCATTCACTCATTTCCTATATTTCCCTCAAATTTCCTCTTCAATCAAACAGACCCTGAGCAAAGCAACATGACAACACAACCCAAGCTATCCTCAACTGCAGCATCCCTCCACTATCACAACCTAAATACCCAGAGTCCCTAAAAAAATAACTAATCCAGTATTTATTTCTTGATCCCACAAAATTATCCTACCTAAACCTACACATCATCTTAAGTACTATAAAGCAATTAACTTCAGCACTAAAAACCCACACACTTTATCTCTAAAATCACCAAAATCAAAATTCAAAGATTGCCTGAAAGCGGAAGGACAAGTCATCGGTATCGTCTACAGCTTCAGCCATGAAATCATAGTCAGGACCGTCATCATCATCATCAACATCATCATTATCATAATAATCACCATCACTGTAATCATCATCTTCTATCTCACCACTAAAGAAACCATCATCAACTGATTCGACATCGTTCGCGTCCATCATATCATCCTCCGAATCCATCCCTGCAGACCCCAAAAAGTCTTGGGATTTTGAGGGATCAGAGAAGAGAAACGGAGAGGATTAAATCTGATAAATTAATAAAATAAATTTGTTCTATTAAATTAGGAAATTAAATTATGGAGAGAAGAAGAGAAGAAGAAGACGTGGAGTAATAAGTAGGTATGAATGTGGATTATGGAGTTAGGTGACTTCTGGAAGCAAAAGTGGCGTGATTGTCATAAATGGGAAATAAAATTTGCATTGATGAATAGTATTGTTTTTCATAGCTGTTAAAGCACCATTTACGGCGGGTCAAAATAAGTAAACTGAGGTTATGCCATAAAAATAAAAATCAAAATCAAAACAATCTTGTTTTGAAATAAAATAAAAAAAATCAACAAGATTTAATCTAAATTAACTCGAATTGCTAATCAACCTAGTTTTTTATTCAACCGACGACGAAACACGATCCAAGTAGCTAGTTTCTCTCTAGTTTAGCTGTGTGAGAAGTGTTTCCTGAGTATAGGGAGCACCATAGCACTGGTTAGAATTCATCAAAGCTGGTCATGTTGATTACATTACAAGGGTAACTTACTTTGACTTTGCATCATGAGTAGAATCCAAAATGGCCACGGAAGAGCCTTTCTTTGGCTTTGAAAAAATCAAAGGGGCACCAAACCTCCATTACTATTGAAATGGAAAATTGATACAGAATTTGGCATCCATATTCTACCTCCTAGAATATATGTTTGATATCATAATGTTTTTTAAAAATATCTTTAAATATTTTTTATTATTAAAATCAGATCATCAAAAAGCATCAATTCAATATTTTTTTAATATGAAATGCAATTTTACTGATTAAGATTAGTGATATACTTGTATTTAAGAATATTTATTAGATTTATATAATACAATTTAAGTTTTTTTGAGCAAAAATTCGATTGAGATCTTGTTAATCTGTTTTTTTTGTTATACTAATTTGGATTTGGTAAATATTCATTTAAAATTCATTATCTTTATTCTCATGTAATTAATGAAGGTGGACTCGAGTTTTAATTATCACCCACGCTCAAAATATTCTATATTAAGAAAATACTAAATAAATTATGCAAAATGAGAGGAAATTAAAAAACATATAAATAAAGCAAATTAAAATGTTAATTTTATTTTTTGGTGAGCAAACTAACATGAGGGCTTGGATAATCTATTTCACATAACATTTTTGTCATTACTAGAAAGAAAAGAGTTAGACAATATTTTTATATTTTCTTTACACAATATTGATTACTTAATTGTCTTTGAAAAACAAAAAATAATTCAGGTCAATGAACTTTTTAGTCTTAGAATTAATTTTAAAACAAGTTACTTCATTATACTTGGAAATTGAAAAACAAAATATCTTTGACTCGGGGTTTTTTTGTTATTTCAATATAATAATTTGGTAATTATTGAGTGTCATTGAAGGCAATAGGATAATTTAGCAAATAAAAATAATAAAAATATGTGAACATTGTCTGCTGCTTTCAGACGACATATGTGGCGTTATCCGACGACCAAAACCATGATTCCAAGGTAGTCAACAAAGCATCTCGGTATCCCCTCTAAGAATAAGTGGTGCGCGTAGCCCAATGGTGGCTTAGGTGGTACGTGTGATCTTTTGTTTTTTTTTTTTTCTTTTTCTCCTACTCGATTTTCATGTTGGCTTTAAAAAAATCAAATCAGCCCCTAAAGTTTTCTATACTTGAGATTTCATTCATATTCTCTTTGTTACATATTTATTAATTGAATTAAATTTGTTGATTTTATCCTTTAGCATTTAATTTGGCATGTGTTGAGCTATCTAATTTAGTCCGAGTCTATAATTTAACGGATTACGGGTTTAAGAGATTTTTTAAGTTTTTTTTTTTCAATTTCATTTACCAATATTTTGTTATTTTTTATGAGATTTTTTGTGGTTTTGAAAGCAATAAGGGTTAACTCGGATTTTTTTTTCTACATTTGTTGAATCTAGCTTATCTAAAAGAAATTTTATTTTTTGATTAAATTAAATTAATTGCGTGAAAGTAAGCATGAGATACTCGATTCATGGTATTTTATTTTTGTTTGCCTTTTGGATCACTGTGTTTTTAGCATGTGCAATCTCTTTTAGTTACTAACTTGTTAGATTTTTTTTTATTTCTTTTAAAACATTGATGTTACATGAATATTTATTTTTACACTCATAAAAAAAATAATCTAACTCGCAGCGTAGCGTGAGTTATTTATCTAATCATTCATAGGATAGGCTTTCGAATCTGTAAAAATATTAATTGATTTTCATCATAAAAATTTGTTAATTTGTTAATTTTTAAACCCCAAAAAATGCATAAATAATTTAAAATACACTCCTAAACTAAATTCAACGAGGCCATCATTGTGTATGCTTATCCACAAAGATTTTATTCTTATTGCATGGCCAAAGCCAAAGCCAAAGCCAAAACACCAATGAACACGTTCACCAAGAAGTAGTATATCAATGGTGATCACAATTCACAACATTACAGATTTACATGGAAAGGAATGGTTTTCTCGACGGCATATAATCGGAGAGAAGTATGATTTCCCAGGTTCTCAGCTTCTTCTGCTTAAAAGAGTTTAGTTCTTTGGACAGATGCAACTGTTTCTGCAAGAAGACCAGAAAATGATGAACAAAACAAGATGAGATCGATATAGAGGAAAATCTTGTTAATAGCGGTTCAAAATTTACGAGAGAGTTAGAAAATTCATCAATCCTGTGATAATTACGATAAAAATTCTTTATTTACTAGGGAATATACATACATTTGTTAAAATAAATAAATAAATTTACAATTTAACTAAAGGTTTTTTTGTAGCAAAGTCCAAAGCCCAGTGGGTTTTGAACTCTGTATCAGTTGTTCATCAGCTAGCAATCAGATATGGCTATCAATGAAGCATATTTCTACAGCCTGATGGGCCTTGAATCAATATCGTTGGTGGGGAGAAGAGGTTGATGATGAAGCATCCATGGTGCATTTGGGGAAAATGGAAGGTGAGAGATTATATTTCCCTCTTTCATGGATGAATTACTCAAGTTTTAATACTTTCAAGTAGAAAAACCTTCTGACATAAATAAATAAGCAATTAAACTACTGTTTCATGGTGATTTTTTTTTTTTTAAGAAATGAGTGTATAAATAAATCGATCATGTGTTAGATTATATATCTAGTAGTTAGTATTGCGACTTTAAAACTTACACACACATGCATTATGTTTGGATTCTCTGAATTGAGTTCAATTAAAATATTTTAACGAAATTTTGTGTTTGAATCATTTTTTATGTGTTAAGAATTGAATTTAAAATGAAATTTAGTATTTAAAAATATAACAAAAATAAATCAAATACCAACCCCTTTGATTTATAATCTCAAAAGGAAGAAATTTATAATAATTTTTTCAAAATACCCTTTTTGCCCTCTGTTTTTCTAAGACTTCTGAAGAAATAAAATGAAGGTAATGTAAGAAACAAAATGAATTGAGTTTTATCTATTATAAATATGTGAATTCAATTTATTTATTTATTGAATTTAAATCAAACATTATATATAATTAAATTCAATTACAATAAAAAAAACTGGTTTCAAATAATCCATTAAAGAGATTTTCATCTCCAATATCAACATTGAAGTTTAAGCTTATTGTTCAGTTGATAAAAAAAACAAGTTGATTAAAAGATAGATATTTGATAATTACTTTAAAAATCATGGTTTTGAAAGCTCGTACACTTAAAATCTTAGTTTTAGATGTTTTTTTTTTTTATCAAAACAGTAGTTTTAGATGCAAATTTGAAACACAACTCCATACTGGATCTAAAATGCAATAATGCATCATCCAAATTCATCAACCTCCAATGTAGATGTGTTCTAAAAGTTAAAAAAAAAAAAAACACTTAAAACTTGAACCTTCAAGCCAAGTGAGTTTTTCTTTTTTTAGTTTAACGTGGGTGTCCGGACCAGCTTGCGCGCACCTCGACTAATCCCACGGGCCCTGAAGTTAACAACCATGTAAGCCTCCAGTGGCCATCATATGAACAACCACATGGCTCGAACCTGAGACCACAAAGGGAACAAACCTCTTAGTCTCAAACTCTTACTACTGGACCACCACCTAGATGGTTAAGCCAAGTGAGTTCTTATTTCCCCACCACGTGAATAACCTATGTTCACGATAATTGATGTTTTGTTGCAGAGCAATGAATTTAGAACAACAACATGTGTGATATTGTCTTGTTCATAACCTTTAGCAACATGCACGAAGGCACATATGTCACATAAGGTGAACTAAACTCATGAAGGCAAACACCACGATCTTGCGCGACAAGATGAGTGAATGTATGGAAGAAGACAATTCTGCAGGCATGTCGTGTCTTCGATATCGGAAAACCTAAAATTAGCAATCTATTTATTGATTCTCAATTTAGTTTCTAAACAAAATATATCTACAATTAGGTCCCTTATCGAACATCAATGTTCATGGAGGGACTGAATTCTAAGATATCTAAAACTTCGAGAATCAAAGCAAAACATTTTCTTTCCGAGACCCCATCGACAAGCATCCTGCATTTTATGCAGTCTGGTCTCTAGATAGCAAGAGACGAAGATGCCTTGTTCTAGGAGAGGAGTAAAGTGGTCAAGCAGTTTATTCTTCTTGTCACCTTGTCTTCAACTTGTTTGGTAATTAAATACAGTGTTTCATAAAAATTAAAAATTTAATTTTATATTTTTTAATATATTTTTAAATAAAACATATTTTTAAAAACAATCATTGAAATTATGGACTGAAAATGTCAAATTCAGACAAAAAAGAATGTTACCTACTAAAACTATATGCTATATAATCTCAAAATAATAGAGGTGGAAGACAAGTGTCATACTGTTTGAGGGTGATATCTCACCTTCCAATCACTGTTTTGTTTTTGTTCAAAATATTCCATAAGAAGACAGGGATCTATTAATTATTATTTTCTTCGATTCGATTTTTATAAAAATAAATAATTAAATTGAATTTTTTTTAAAAAAAATACTGAAACCAGTTCAAACTGATCGGTTTCGGTTCGGTTTGGTTTTTCAAGATAAAAACTGGTTTGGCTCGGTTTTTTCCGATTTGTCTCGGTTTTTTCGGTTTGACTCGATTTTTTTCCGGTTTGGCTTGAGTTTTTTTTTGTTTGGGTTCGGTTCGGTTTGTTTTTTTTTATTTCAGACTTATAAAACCGAAACCGAACCGGTCAGTTTTTTAAAAGTTTTAATCAATTTATTTTTAGGATTCAATTTTTTTGATTTTTTTTTTTATTTTCTTAATTTAATCAGCTTTTCAATTTTTTTCTCACCTACACAGAAATCTCGTGGTCCATGTTCTTTTATTTTTTTTTTGGCAAGAGAAATTGGGAAACGTGCCTAGTCATTGCTAGATTGAGCATTCAACTCTTGCCACGATTATAGTTTATGTGGTTGATTGACTGTGATAGGCATAGATTATGATGATTCATGAGATTGTATCCTTTGCATTTACTGTTTTTATTTTTTAATGTCAATATTGGGACCTTTCAATATGGTCACAATAATCAACTCAACTTTGTTAAGGTTTAAGACATACTCTAAATCATCAAAATCGTGCATTTCACGGGCCTTGAAACTTGAAAGCATAATCTTTCTTTCCTTACAAAGCAACAAGAGCCGCGAATTTATACTTGTCTTGAGAAAGAAAAGCAAACTCGAGCTAATAGCGCGTGGTAGGCACATTTGATTATAAAAGCCTTTATTAAATTCCACTTGTTTGTATTTATGTTTAGAAATAACTTTTAAAAAATTTGAAATTTTTTTATTTTTTTATTTTAAATTATTTTTTTTTATTTTTAGATCATTTTCATGTGCTAATATTAAAAATAATTTTTTAAAAATAAAAAAAAATATTATTTCAATGCATTTATGAATGAAAAGCAAATTGATCTAAAATTAACTAAATTGATTTTCGGACTTTATTTCTTTATAATTTTTTAGTTAGATTTTTTATTAAAAAATATCAACTTGTTTCAATTTAGATTTCAAATTTTAAAAATAAAAAAACCAAGTGAAATCAAACTAAACCAAAAAATTCATTATAAATTAAAGGTTAGTTAAATCAAAACATGTGAAAAATAACCTAACCAGATATTCATTAATTCAAGTTGTACTTATTCTATTTTAACAAATATAAAAACAAATAGATCAATTTGATTTTTTTATTTGGTTCAATCCGTGAATGCCTGTTTGGGAGTGTGGTTGCGGTTATTTTTCAAAGTGTTTTTCACTCGGAAATGCATCAAAATAATATTTTTTTATTTTTTAAAAATTATTTTTGACATCAGCAAATTAAAATAATATGAAAACATAAAAAAATATTAATTTAAAGTAAAAAAAAATAAAAATAAAATAATTTTTTTAAAAGTAATCTTAAAATGTAAAAACAATAAAGGATTATGTACGTTAGGAGTTAAGTTCGTTTCTGTCTCGTGATGGCACGTTGGCCTTTTGTCTTAATTCTTATCTAAAAGCCACGTGGGTAACATTGACAAGGATAAGGAGAAAAAAAACTGTGCATAAAATAAAGAAACTCTCTAATCTCACTGGCAGGTCACCATGGTAGTTCTTCTTACCTCACCTTTCAATACAACTATTCTTTTTTTTTTTTCCCTTGTTTTGCTGCCATGAATTTTTAAGGAGCCTTTTCATGTATTGAGAT
>Ga0307517_10004178_pt1 | contig 22276 bp, 20 predicted proteins | sample 23_EM_MG_FD_194515 | JGI IMG/M metagenome (GOLD analysis project Ga0307517, IMG submission 194515) | Populus trichocarpa ectomycorrhiza microbial communities from riparian zone in the Pacific Northwest, United States - 23_EM | ecosystem: Host-associated > Plants > Roots > Unclassified | place... | reverse complement strand
CGAGTTGTTTGATAGTGCGGAGAAGCGTGAACTGCCGACGATGTAGCTGCTATGCGCAATGTTGTGGGTGTTGTGGCCGTGTTGAGGGTGAGGCGTTTGCTGGGGGTGATTGGGTTAGACATCCTGTCCTCGGCATCTTCCGACACCTTTCACCGATCAGGCCACCCCACTCATAGAAATCTACCCCCCAGTCTACAAAGGTCCTTAGTATAAATACCTGGGGCTTAACCCGAATCTCTCCCATCCTGTGGCAACAATGACCTCCTACAACTCTCAAGAGGATGGATTCGTCACCTTTGACCCCAAAAACATGCTGTTCAGGCGTTTGGGTTCCACTGGCCTGAGGGTCCCCTTGTTTTCTATCGGCAGCTGTGGGTCTTATCTCATCGCCCCTCGCAGAGCCAGGCCTGAAGGCCTGACGTGTGGCGTCGCTGTCTTGACCTTTAGGGCTCACCATCGGTGGCAAGGTTGGTGGAGATCCTGCCAAAGATATCATCAAGGCTGCTTTTGAGAACGGAATCAACATGTTCGACACTGCCGAGAGCTATAATGCTGGAGCCGCCGAGTTCGAGCTGTAAGTTTCCTTGCTGCTCTTCTCACGTGATGTCAGTGCTGATTCACCGACATTGCCGGCGGTTTCGTGGTGAATCTGTAGCGGTCGTATCATCAAGGAACTCAAATTTCGTCGCAGTGACATCATCGTCACTACCAAGATCTTCTTCGGCACCCGCAAGGGACCTAACGACACCGGTCTCTCGAGGAAACAGTAAGAGTTGGATCTACTCGCGCTCACAGGAAGTTCTAAACGGTTGCGTGTGTGTACCCAGCATCATTGAGGGTACCAAAGAGTCTTTGCAGCGCCTGAAACTCGACTATGTGGACGTAATTTTCGCCCACCGACCTGATCCAACAGGTGAGTACCCACACGGATCCTCCCCCACAGTGCGGAGAGATGACCCTCGATTAGTTCCAATCGAGGAGACCGTCAGGGCCTTCAACTTCGTTATCGAGAAAGGCTGGGTTCTCATCATTCTTGTCAGTGGTGCGAGCCGGTGCTGATGGACATTACCTAGGCATTCTACTGGGCCACTTCGGAATGGTCAGCGACCCAGATCGAGGAGGCACACCGTGAGTTTTACACTCAAAACGATGCATATTTCGACGGTGCGGGTATTTGATCACCAGAAAATCACAGACGTCGCCACCAAGCTGAACCTAATTCCACCGGTCGCCGATCAGTGTCAGCACCAGTAAGTTCACCGTACGCGAGAGGTGAACTCCCAAGGTCTGATAGTGTTTTACGCCAACCAAGCGTGTTCCACCGCGAGCGTCCCGAGAAGGAATACGCGTACGCCGATCGCCGATGATCACTCTCAATGTCTGGACTCATACTATTGGATGGGATCTTCGTTTATCGTACAGTCCTCTTTACAAAAACTACGCGTACGGTACCATCGTATGGTCGGTTTTAGCTGGAGGTCTCCTTACCGGCAAGGTGGGCTGGCGGCGGCGCCCCCCCCCCCCCGGGTTCGAGTTCGGTGTGCTAATCACTCTGCCTGGGGACACTTTTCTTTCCCCCCGGTTGCCGATCGGGTATAGTATAACAATGGGATTCCTGAAGACTCTCGATATGCGGTACACGAGGGTGATTGGGCCGTCTGGGCGCAGCATCTCCACTCCGAGGAAGGTCAGATGGAGATCGCCAAGGTCAAGGAGTTGACCAAGATCGCCGAGCAAGGTGAGGGAAAGGTTTTCACACACCTTTCAAAGGTACGGCCGGTGATTAACTCGGAGTTTGCAGACTTGCAATGCAGCGTGTCTCAACTCGCTCTCGCATGGGTGGCCAAAGTCAACCCGTATACGAGCTCCGTGATCCTCGGAGCCACAAAATCTCGGCAGGTTATTGAGAACTTGGGGGCTATCAACGTTTTGCCCAAGTTGACCCCGGAGATTTTGGAGAAGATCGAGAAGGTGTTGGACAACAAGCCGACCCCAATTGTAAACGTGAGTTACTGCCCGTCCCCCCTCACGCACTTTCACTGACGGTTTAACGCTTTTAGTCTATCGCGGCTCGTCAACCTTATGACAAGAACTTCCACGCTTTGGCTTGAGGCTCGTTATCGATGCGAGGTGCGAAGGACCAGTTACGTTGAGTTCTCCGAAATCGCCTTTGTGCGTTGTGAAACCACTGTGAATCAATGAAATACAGTTGCGATATTGCAATACCAATACCGCGCCACGAGGGGCGAACACATTCCAAGATTGCTGGATCTTTACGAAAGACCGCCAGGTATTCAGTTCCAACTTGCGAGTTGTTTGAGACCTGTCGAAAAAGAACATCCATCTACTGTGTGGGCCGTACGAGGGGGAAGTCGAAACCCGGACTCGGGTTTTGGATGTAGGATGTTTGATCCAGCGGCCCACACCCTCCGCCCGAAGCTGTTTCAAAAACCTTGACGCCAGCCCGGATCCTTCACCTTCATCTTCATTTGATGGAGTGGGCGATGCCACTGTATTCACGACTTTCCACGCCACCGTCATTTTTTATATGGTCGTCTATTCGGACCGCGATTGAACGCGAAAATCCGATACCACATTGCATATGTGTTTGTAATTTACGACCGCCTTGTTGTATGAGTGAATACAGCGAGCGTATCTGCTGTCGTCTATCGACACGTTGTCTCTTTTCGATTCTAACCGGACGGCAATGGGCCTGTGAGTTATATGGTTCGGTGGCCGGTGAAATGGTCTTCTGCTCGGATTCTTTGATCATCACCAGCAGACAACCTTCCCTCGCCCCACCATTTCGGCCAGTGCTCGGTCTTTCTGCTCGGTAGGGGTTGTGGCATTCTCCGAGACGGGATGAGCTAGATGGCCACCGCGCTTGAAGCTCCTGCTCCACTCCGTTACGTTCTTGTTGCTTCGAAGCCGGCCTGAACCGGAATACCTCACGAATGATGGGTTTCCTAAGCCTGCGGAAGCAGAAGCAAGCCATTTGTTATATTTTTTCGTGTTCACGTCGCCGATGCATACAGTATATCAACGTCCCGTGACTTGGGTTACCTCGAGGTAGGTGTCGGGGAAGCCTTGTCAAGGTGGAATGCGCTTGTACGGCTGGTTGTTACGTTTGACCCTGGGCCTGAGCGGGCGAGCCGAAACCAAGCTAGAGAGAGTTTACGCTTCCAGTCACCCTCCATTCCCTAGGCCGATGACTCAGGGGGGTGGGCGTCGACGTGCGTGGTCACCAGGTTGCTGGTGGCGCCTCCCCCTTACTATAATAGCAAACGACTTCAGCGTGCGCCTGGAGCGGACCTCGGTTTTGCGGGTACGAGACGCAAGAGGAGCACTGGTTGGAAATGTGATGGTGACTGTGAGCGGATGTGAGTTTGCAGGTTATCTATCCGATGTGATCCCGTGTGACCGACCGCATGACCGTGGGCGGGAAAGCGTTACATACCTCCGTTCCGCCTAAATACCCTCAGGTTTCAAAATCGTTTGGTTTGTTTACGGTTAGTCCCGAAAACGTGTCACGGGACAACGAAGGTCGTGACACCTGGCGTCACAAAACGATAAAATCAGGAGGTGGTGTTCCCCTCTCCTTGTTCTCGTCCTCTCACTTTGAATCCGACTTGAACGTGTGGGTCGCGCATTTTCTACCGAGAAGGTCCTTTTCCCTGATTTCTCTGTTCCCAGCCGAACAACAGTTTTCATATCGTGTTTTTTTTATCAAGCCCCCAATCTAGGATTTCCGTTATGCCTCGAGGATCGAGCTCAAAGGGATACACCATCGACAGCACGGGAACAAACTCCCAGGTCAGTGAGATTTTCTTCCGTCGAATCGGAATCTAGATGACCAGACGCATACGTGTGGATGATTCCCCCTTTCCCCGACCATCGGGATCCCCGATTCATGGAGACAATCGCACGGATCTCAATCGGATTCGCATCGAGGGGGGTCGTTTCCTTTCCCAGTACAAGACTCCGCGGAGCATGTCGTGAAAGTTGAACCCTGTCGTTCATGCCGGTCGCGGCTATCGGGCGATAGACAATGAGCTGACAGCTTAAATTGTTTCATTCTCTTATAGGGAAACCACTACTGCAGTCGTGACTACGGCAACGATTCGAACTCGTACCATTACTCCAACAAGTACGTATTCCTGTCACTCGCATGGTCGGACCACTGGCTGATTCGCGCGTGCAGGGACGGCAGTTACTATTATGCCAACTCAAACGGAAGTACGTACCACGACAATGGCAAGGGAGGAACCACGTACACGCCCCCTTCCGATAGTGGAAAGAACTGAGGCTGAGCGTGTTTATTTACATGTGCAGCTGCTGTAGTACGGACCCGAGAAGGTAAACCGATTTCCTTGATCTGCATCTTGGCGCCGTGCCGCATGACCGGCAAAGTGGGGAAGATGCCAAAGAGGACACTTGGAATGTTGCTTTGTTCCGTTCCTCATCTGAAAACAGAAACATGTGGCCCTGATTTGTGGGGAACGGAGAAATACTTTCAGAGGAACACGCGATGCGGGACGCGGATGGAGGAACCGATGGCCGTCCGTCCGTCTAGCCGTGTGCATGAATAGGGCATGCAGTCGGCTTGAACTAGCCATCGCAACAAGCTTATAGTAAGGTTCACAGAGAACCTTCTGATCCAGTTCACCCGTACCTTGCCTTTTACACGTGTTTTTATGTCAACGAATATGTTTCAGTGAGTTGCGCGTCCATGGAACAGAAGAAGCAAGCATAAAGTCGCGGTCGCAGTTGGAACGGTCCCTGGTTTTGTTTTAGGTTTGAAAAAAAAAGAATAATCATCATCAAATGATATCGATTCCACTTTGTTCGTTCCTTTCAACTTCGGCGCCCGATATGCCGTAAATTCCCAAAGAAAGCAAATCCGGCCCAAAATCTTGCCGCACTCATCTCCCTTCGTAGCCTAGATCATCCATCTAGTGGCTGTATTAACACGGGTTTTCGAAGCGGATTTCTCTTTCCCTCTCCCTTTATCCTGCGCCCGAGAAAAAGGCGAGCGGGCGCACAGAGACCCCCCACACGGTTTTTTTTTCAGTGCGGCGACCAAGCTCTTCCGTTGTGTGTTTTCCAAAAATAAAATAAATAAATAAAATATCAGAGAGATCATTTTTGGCTTGTTCGTTGTCGAGATTTCAGATTGGTTTCAAATCGGGAAATCGGGGAACGAATTCAAGGTCCGACGTGTGGGAGACACCCGATCTCCGATGATCCAATTTACGGCAAACTGCCTCTCTTTGCCGCATTCCACCGCTTCCCACTTATATACGCCCGAGGACGGTTACAAGTTCGCTCTTTCGTCTCTCTCTCTCTTTCTCTCGTGCTTCTGCTGCTCTCCTGTCTCTGCAGAATTCCTCCAAAAGAGCGAGAGAGGTCTACGAGAGAGGAGCGAATCTGAATTCAGCGCAGCCCAGCGCAAGAAATTCATCTTACACAAGATTAGATCCGCTTCAATCGCGAGATTCGTGAAGAATCTCCTCGTCCCCCTCCACTTACGGAATAAAATCCTCGTCTCTCTCTTCCGCGCGCTCAGATTTGACTTTTAACCCTCGTCCCCCATCATCGGCCTTTGCTTTCGCTTCACTCTCTCTCTTTCACCGGTTCTATGGCTTCCGCCCACCAAAACCCCTACCCGGTGCCTCCACCTCCGCAGACGCAGAGCGAATTCAAGTTGCCCTCGCTCAAGGATCTAAATTTTTCCTACCGCTCTCCTGTCCCCGGAGGCCCCTCTTCTGTTCAGGATCCCCCCGCTCCTTCAGCGAATACATCTGCTTCCTCTGAGTATGCTCCTTCCGCATACCAACCTCCCCGACGTGGTTGGAGTCGGCCCAGTTCAACCTCGGTCTCAACCCCCTCCTCTGTTCATCAAACAATCCATTCTCCGCAACAGCACCAGCACCCTCAGTATTTATCCCAGCATCACCAATCACTGCCAAGGCATGTATCATATCCCTATGGCCCGGAATCCACACATCCGCCGCCGCCACCACCACCACAGATGCCCCCACCACAATCTTCGCACCACTTAAGCGCTGGACCAAGCCCGCGTGACGAGGCTCATCAATCCCATAAACGCCCCCGTTCGGGCTCGACATCGATAAGCACACCTCCCACACATTCCCCGCACGTAAGTTTCTCTCTTGATGTGATTCTCCGGCACAAGTCCTCATTTGCCTCCCCGTGATCTTCCTTCTTTGCCTCTGGATCCGCATGACTTGATCCAGAATGTCTACCCAACCTCGCATCCGACTTACCCGCCTCCGCCTCCACCTCAACATGCCCTCCCCGTCCCACCTTCATACAATCAGTCTCCTCACATCCACCCCCCTCCGGGAACCCTTCCGAGGGAGCCTGCTCATCATGCACCTCCACCACCGTCTTATCAGACGCACGCCGGATATCCTCCCTATCAATCAAATTATCCAACCCAACAGCGGCCACCCCCACCCCCTCCCCCTTCACAAATCCCTCCCCTCGCGCAATCTCATTCCCACCAACCACCTCCCCCTCAGAATCACCAGATGAACTCCCCTGTGTATCCCCAGCCTCAGCCTCCAACCCACTGGCCACCTGTTCAGCCCCCGGCTTCCTCGTTACCCTTACCACCTGGTCCTCCTCAACAGCAGGCCGGATATCCTGGACCCGTGCCTCCCCCATCCTTTCCTGGGTCATATCTCCGGCCGCCTTCCCAGGCACTACCTACGAACGAGACCACGAGTACCAGTCATCCCGTTACAATTCAAACGTCCAAGCTCTCGTCCCCAACCGTTGGACCTCGCCAGTTATTGGTCGAAGAGGTATTTCTCCAATTATTCTCAACTCTGACCGAGTGTCTGATATTCTAAGAATCGCGCGCAGATCACCACAAATTGCAAGGTGCTCTACGATTTCGCAAGTAGGTATGCCAAATTACAGGCTAGCCAAGCAGACGTCAAGCCAACCAAGGAGGAAATCGCCGACATGACGAAACGCGCGGCAAGGGTTGCTCAGCTACTCAGGGACCTCAAAAAGATCGTGAACCCGAACGCTGCTTCCTCCGGGGATGAGAAGGGTGCGGTGAGCGCTACGAGTGACGAGTACAGGGCGCCCAAACGTCCCTGGGAGGAAATTTCGAAGGACCAGCCCGAGGCCTCGAATACCCCGACGGTAAGCTCTGCCATCTATTCAATTGTGAAACCCGACTCTTGACATGCTCCCCCTCCCCCCCCCCCCCTCCGCTTCTCCTTCCCTGTATCCATGACACGTCTTCTGATTGCCGACGGAATTGTGGCGGACGGTACTTTCCGCTTTGTGTCCTCCCTCCTCGGACCGCCGTTTCTCTTGGTTTCTACCCGGTGCAGGTCACAAACCCCCCACATCAGAGGACCGCAAGTCTATCGGAGAAACCCGGCGGCCACCAGACCACCGCTGAGAAGGATATGGAGATTATTAGGAACAAAAGGGCTTCGTCGACCGGTGGTTCCATCGTTGGTCAACAGAAGAGCAAGTACAGGAAACGAAGCGTGAGCTCGCTGTTACCCATGCCTACCGATCTTCCTTCTTACGGATATCAACTAAAGAGGGCCTCCCCTCCCGGAAAATGCCACTCGTGCAACATCCGCGAGACCCCTGAGTGGAGGAGAGGTCCGGATGGTGCAAGGACGTTGTGCAATGCTTGTGGATTGCGTGAGTTCCTAATTTTGTCTCTCGCCTGTTGCGTTACTTAGACACTTTCCCCCCGATAGACTATGCGAAGCTCATGAGAAAGAGGTATAAGGAAGACGGTAAACCTGTGGATTTGCAGACCCTACGTGCGTCGACTGCCCAGGCTCGAGGCGGCGCAACTGGAGCCTTGATCGACAACGTTACCCCACCTCCTCCGACTCCAACCAAGAGCAGTGAGACGGGTTCCCCTTCTACCATGCGCAGTCAAAGGCTTTCCATCTCGTCTGGGACTGGGCCAACGAACAGCGGCGGCAACGGTAAGGGAAACCAGGTCTATCAGATGTCTATCAGTGGTCCTCCTCCACCATCCCCATCCGAGTTGCCGCTTCCTGGGTACGTACCGCCGGAGAACAATTACATGCCTCCAGCCTCTTCGTCCGCGTCGAACCTGCCACTTCCTCCTCTGCAACCGTCGTCGTCTTCATCGGTCCCGTCGATGACCCTCCATTCCCCAGCGTCAAATTTGCCCCCCCCCTCCCAGATGTCTGGGCATCACCATCATTACCAGTCTCAGTCTCAACCTCAGCATCCTCCTTCTCAGCCGTCCCCACACCCCCATCCTCACCAATCATTACCGCCACCTCCACCTCCCGGACCGCCCGGACATTCCGGTTCATCCTCCGGTTCAACTGGGGCGATGCCGCCTTGGTTGTCTAGAGGCGGGTACGGACACGGAGGTGGTTTGGGAGGTATGTATAGAGGCGGACCGGATCGGTGAGAGGCTTCCACCGCATCCATTCCCCCACGCAATTTCTCCCTCTCCGCTTCATTAGACAAATAATTCTGTATATCCTCTCCCTTACAAACCGAGCGAACGCTCTATTGTCCGTGTATAAACGAACGCGGTGTCTTCTTGGCTCTCCCCACCTATGCGCACCCTATCGCTTATGTTCTGGTTCTCAACCTCCCCCACTTTCACGTTGCATTTTTGGTGTTGATCATATTGTTTGTCATTATGTTCTGTTCTTCCATCCCCCCCTCTCTCAGCCTTCTTTTTGAAAGCGCCTTTCAGCATGCCTTGTTCCGTACCGATCCTCTCGACGCCCCCTCTCTCTCTATCTCCCGGCTGTACGAACAAAACGTATTCCCCGTCCCGGCTACCGACCTCTTTTTCACGATGTTCACTTGGCATGGCGTTCCGCCCGGTGCTTACCCGTTTTCCAATTTACCAATCCAACCCTCTTTGCTTCCCGCTTCGCCTCACAACACGTTCTCTCCTCCATGCTTCTCATTCACTGTACACACCCCACCTCATCATCCGCCATACACACGCACATTGTACGTATTTTCCTGCACATTGCCGCTCGAGATATACATGATTATGACTCGACCCTGCACGAACACGAACCTGCCTGACCCCCAACTGCATTGTTTATGTGTACGTCCATTCCACTGTCCGTTATTCTGGTTCTTCGCCTTCACACGCCAGATCGGTCGCGTGCCTTAAAGCTTTCTATGTCCTGTGATCTGTGTTTGCGTGCCCGTTCGGCAGCCGGGGCGTGACCCCAGATATCAACAAGCATGGTTTTTCTTTATATCGTTTGGGACTTTACCCACAGAGGAAGGAAGAGAATCGAAATGAAGTGAACGGGAGTGCTAGTGGTTTCCCTCTCGTAAGTACACTGACACGCAGCGTTAGTACAACTGCGTCCTACGGCCTAGTGCCCGGCCATATCCCATATTTTATCCCCGAAATGTTTGTTTGTTGATGGGACGCTAGGGGTGAGGAGAGGGGTGGGGATCGGAACTCAATCCTCCCTTCCCGTTGGTCAAGTTACGTTCGATTTCTAGGCCGCACGCTCGGGACTGGAAGTGGCAGTCTGTCTGTCGGATTCCCGAAATTCTTTCTCCGTTTATCCGCGTCTGAGGCGAAATTCCTTGTCGATCTTGAAATGGGACCCTGACATGCTTTCATCCTTCTGTCTCTCCGGCCGCACCTCAGGATCTCAGGAACGGACACACGGACGTGCTGATGTATGGAAGGAGGTGAGGTGCCGTAACGATAGCAGGATGTATTGAAAGAGATCCGCTCAAAAATCTGGAGAGCGAACCACGAGACTTTCGGGAGGACGAATCGGGATTCTGGGATTTCTAGATTAGTCGGTGTTTGTCATAACACGACGTGAAATTACGGCCATAGAGCTCCATGACATTTACTACTAAAGTTGGGGTGGTGGTGGTGGTGGTGCATAGTAGTATGTAGTAGGGTGGTAGGGATCAAGGGGGGGGGGGATTGAATACAGTTTTGATTGGCAAGCCAATCACGATCAGCGCGAGGTTTCCGTATCCGACTGAAACGGTAAGCCGAGAAACGGGGATCGGGAAATGGGACAGGGAGATGGGAAGCGGAAGCAGACGGGTGGTAGAACGGTAGTGAAGAATGGGAGGATCTTTTTCCCTTTGCTCGCGGCGTTGGCTCACCGTGTCCAGTTTTTTACCCCTTGAAACTTGGAAGCACGAACACTTTCTGGCTCTTTTTTTTTGTTCCTTGAACTCATACAATTCTTCGGTAGCAATGAAGGTGACTCTCAGGAACATGAGTGTATGGTGCGTCTGCCGCTCTCTGCTGATACAGTCCTTGCGCTTCTGTTCTCTGTCCTACCAATGACCGCGTGACGGGTGGTTCCGAACGCTTGCGAGAGCGCGCACTGCCATTGAAGTTGTAGTTTTTGTATTTCACGCCTGTGTGAAATGCGTTGCGCAGGTGGGTGGACTGCGAATGCTGTAATGATCAAAGGGTGGGTGAACTCCCGACCTCGTGCTTACCCGGGTTTTCCAGACCTAGTTTCCTACCGGGTAACGAGCGTTCACGACCCTTCGAACTTCGAGGGGTGGGATGAGGCGCCATCCCCACGGTTGACCGGGGATTTCGATACGGGATCTGCCGAACTCAATATCATACCCCACCCTCTCCCTTCCAGGTCCAAGCGATTGCTTGGGATTATTGGATATGTACGACAGATTTCTTGGCTACTGCACCCGGACACAGGCGGTGTATGGCCCAGGCTGTCCCGTCGGCATCATATGCCTCAAGAATCCGTGGTGAGCGCAGCTGGCCTTGTGAGACGGACGTAGAGGGCCGGCCCCCTCGCGCATGGTCCAAGTTTACACACAAGTGGGTTCGGGGTCCCATGGGTTTCCTCAGGGGTTTTTTTTTTTTTTTTTCGTTGACTTCCCTCACTCTTGCCCGTTCGTGGGGTTTGAATTGTAAAAGATGCCAATCGGATCGGCTTCCGGCGTCTGGAGTTATTTAGCGAGGGTGGGACAAAAGAAATACCGATTGGATTGGATCCTTTTTCTCGTCATGCGACCGGTTAACGTTAACCAACACCCCTACCCATCTATTTGGGCCCTTCTCTCTCGCGCGCGGTTGGTACGTCTGAAGCCTCGAAAGTTACAGTTTTATTAGATAGACTTTCCATCTCCTATCTCATCATCTTACATCTTGCATCTGGCCGCACGAATGTGGATGCCGCGCACCCACTAGAGAATTGTTAAAGTTTTTTGAGAAGGGGAAGGAGGAGAGGGGTAGATCTACATCTCTCTCTCTCGGGAATGTCGGTAAAACTCCAATGTACCGAGTGTGGACGGATATATCGCTTCACTTCTCCATCGTCTTCTCCCTCTTCCGTTATAATTTCAAAGAAAAAACTGGTGGCAGTTGGAATGTTGGGACGGGAGATTGACCTGAACTATAGAGCCGCGCGCTTGCCTCTCCACTTCCGCAGTGCGCACTCCGTCCGTGGCTTCACCACCCCCGCCACCCATATGATACAATTCAGGTCCAGCAGACGTTCGATGACGAAGTGTAACTTCATCCAGTCCACACCAAACACAGAAACCGGGGATGGAAATAAACACCGAGGGGAGAGCGGGTGATTGATTATACGCCGAGCACCCAAGAAAGAGATCCCAGCGAAGTTTGAAATCCCTTTGACGGTTCCCAAGCTGCAGATACAGTATGCGGGAGTTCCTCGCAACAGCGCTCTCTCCGGCCGAGCGCAGGAGTACAAAAAAATTGGAGTGGCTGACAACGACGACGAAAAGAAACAACGCACGGGATCGTGGCACGTCCCATCATTTTGTTGCCGGAGGAATTGATCGACGCCGGCTGTCCGTGTCCCCAGGCGAAAGAAGGTCTGTCAAAGATGTCTACCGGTCATCTCCCCCGGTCGTCGCCATCTCCCATCGCGAGAGCTCGCGTCTCCCAACGACAAGAGCGTCCCTAAACTGTGGTAAGGGAAAAAAAAACCCCTAGCGTCTATCGGGCCAGAGGACGCGCAAACTCACCGGTCATTGGTTCGTTTCTTTCCCATTCTTCGTTCCTTTGGAGGGCGTCTGTTTAGAAAATTCCCGAGGTTCTGTCGCGATCATTCACAACGATCCCCATCTCACATCCCTGCTTCCTTCTTTTTTTTTTTTTTTTTTTGCACGGTCTCGACCCGCCGGGACAGTAGCCCGAACGCAAATTCCATCATCCGACTTGTCCCTGCGTCCCACGTCCCACCCTCCCTATCCCCTAGATGAATACCTTGTTCGTGCCTTTGAACCCTTTCGGTTATCTGATTCAAGAACCTTCCACCGTTTTCGTAACTTGTTCCAACAACCGCACGGTCAGAGAGCTAAAAAATTCGGGCTTCTTCAGATCCTGATGCCCCCCCCCCCCCGTCTGATGTAGACCAACGGTCAGGTGCGGCATGCCGTACCCCCGCTTACTCTATTCGGTGTCCCGGAGCGCACTCCCCCCGAACAGTGACGTGATATCCGAGATCAGTGCGAGGGGCCATAACCTTATTCCACGCATGCGATGTTTCCGGATCCACAAAATACGTACAAAACCCGCCTCAGGCTCATCCACCCTGCATCGCGTGATGAATGTTGGTAGCATCATGTCATGCCAGAACAGCTCTTCCACCTCCCCTCCCGGGAAGTTTAAGTCAAAGCCTTTGTTTGGGTAACAAGCGCAACAAACGAGAAAAGAAACAACAGCAGGATCGGATCTCTCCCCCCTTTCTCTTTCCTCTCTATCCCCAACCTTTCCCGTCGTCCCCATCTGCACCACCCCAAATTCTATAGACACGCAGGAACTTCTCAGATCAGAGCCATTCTACGGTCTGAAACCGATCCGATTATGTTAGAACATCAGAGCTTCACAGAAGAATGGTCCTCATGCCAGGCCGTGAGAGCGTGAAACTCACAGCGGGTGGTTTGGACGAGACATCGTACGTCACGCGATTAATCCCAGTGACTTCGTTCGTGATGCGAGAGGATATTTTCCGAAGAACATCAGGTGGGAAAACATACCTACCCAACGGGGAAAGATCCCGGGTAAAAATCACGAAAAGCAAACGAAGCGACAAGTTAGGCAAAGGGCCACGGACGAAAACCCCACGAGACCCAGACGCCTGCTCCACCTTCCCCCTTGGTGTATGGCGCTGGGGAGGGAGGTTTCCCAGACAGAGTATTGGGGTAGACTTACCAGTCAGCCGTCATGAAATCTTCTGATTGAACCGCGCGCAACGCGATGACCTACCCGTGACACTTGGTCAAAAATATCCTCAAGGTGAAACCTATCTCGAGAAAGGAGATCACTTGCCTGTTCGTACGTCCTCTTATCTCCCATGACACCAACGGCCCGAACGGGTAGCAGCACGGCAAAGGCCTGGCTGATTTGGTTGTACAATCCAGCCTTCCTGATTTCCTCGATGTAGATATTATCCGCCCGTTGAAGGATTTTGACCTGTTCCCGGGACACAGGTCCGAGGATACGGATGGCCAAACCGGGTCCCGGGAATGGGTGCCGTTGAACCAACGGAGCGGGGATGTCCAACAGGCGACCCAGCGCCCTGACTTCGTCTGCGGAAACGGAAAGCGGAAATTAAACTCTAGCCAAGGCCTCGACTGATCGGACGATATCGCCAGCGGACGAACCTTTGAACAATTCCCTGAGTGGCTCTATGAGTTTTAACTTCATGTCTTTCAACAAACCTCCGACGTTGTGGTGCGTCTTGATCGTCGCGCTCGGTCCCTTGAAGCTTATACTCTCAATAACGTCTGGATAGAGCGTCCCCTGGAGTAACCATTCGATTTTCCCCTTCTTATCCTCCCCTTCAGCTTCGGCCTTCTCAGCTTCAGCCTCCAACTTGGCCGCTTCATCCTCGAAGACGTGGATAAACGTATTACCGATTATTTTCCTCTTTTGTTCCGGATCCTCGACACCTTCAAGACGTTTGAGGAACAGATCGGAGGCATCAACGACCGTGAGGTTCACCCCCAAGTTTTGTCGCAACATCTGGTCAACTTGAGCAGCTTCGTTTAGACGGAGGACTCCGTTGTCCACCATGATGGCGTGGAAACTTCAAGACCACCGTTAAGCACGAGCAAGAGACCGCTAGGTCATACGATGAACATCCTTACCGATCCCCAATGGCTTCGTGCATGAGCTTGGCAGCGACAGTACTGTCGACACCACCGCTGACTGCCCCAATTACTCGCCCCTTTGGCCCACAGATTTCGTGAATGCGCGCGATTTCCTTGCCGATGAACTCCTCCTGGTGACGACGCCGGCAGCCGTCAGTAGTCTCCTACAACACTCATAATACTTCGTCACTGACCATGGTCCAGTGCGTAGAACATTGGCAGATGTCGAGAACGAACTTTCCGATGACTTCTCGCCCGCGTGGGGAGTGGGTGACCTCGGGGTGGAACTGAATACCATACCATGGCTTATCGTTGTGGACGATTGCTGCGAAGGGGGCGGTGGGGGTATGCCCGATGACATGGAAGTCGGCAGGGATTTCGGACAGTTGATCCCCATGCGACATCCAGACCTGGAAAATTTTTCAGGGTGAGTCAATATGATTTTGCAGCGTTACGGCCTTCCCCTGACCTCGAGTTTATCCCCGAGTCCTTCAAAGAGGGCATCGGCACCGTTTCCGACCTTCTTAACGTGAATCTGGGCGAATCCGTATTCGCGGTGGTCGCATTGTGCGACTTTTCCCTTCAGCTGCCATGCCATTTCCTACATTTCCACCTTGAGAAGTCACAACTTGCAACGTGGTTAAGCCATCAAACCTGCAGGCCATAACAAATCCCAAGAATCGGAACGCCAAGTGCCCAGACATCGGGGCCTACGTGAGGCGATCCATCGTCGTAGACCGAGTATGGGCTGCCAGATAAGATGACACCTACAGGACGAAATCAGACATCTTCTGCCAGTTGTCAATCACCTCATCCCCTTCGTGCAGACCTTTTGGCTTGAACTTGAGTTCACTCAGCTTCTGGGTGCAAGGCAACAGTTCAGCGTAAACGTTGAGCTCACGACACCGTCTTGTGATCAAGTGGCTGTACTGGGTTGTAGGGATCAGAATGTCGAATCCTTCATGAGGCCCTTCGGTACGAGTGTGAGTTGACTTCTGACCTGGGACCCAAAGTCTAGGATGAGGATCGTGTCGAACTGATCGTGGATCTCAGCCATGATCTTCCCTTGCAAACCGTTCGCGAGCGTCAGGGGTCCAGAAAAAGATTGGAAGGGATGCCGAAGAACCGTCGGGAACTCCCGATCTGCTGTCCCCGCCGATCTTCCCACCCCCGGTCGCCCATTGCAGCTTTCCGGCCCCGGTCAGGGTCCGCCGGTAATACTTCAGAATCCAGACCCCCTCCTTTTTAGCCTTCATGAACCGAGCAGTGCCAACCAGTGCGATTGACATCTTTCTTGGACGCGGTCAGGTCAGGCACCAGGCCACGTTCCACTTCGCCATCACCCACGAGGACGCGAGGGCGCTGTACACGTCCCATCACAACCACAACGCTGTACATGCGCGAGAAGAAACTTAGTTGATGCGCACAACTTGGTTATTCGGAACGGCACCTGGCCGGTCAAGTCCAGGCTCAATTCACCACTTTCGCCTCTCACCCCACTCCCCTGCGCCCATTGCTTACGTGGATGATATTCCACCGTCAAATTTGGTGCTGTTCGGTTGGGAGCCGACATGGTGTCCTGTGTAACCACGCTTCTTCCCCAACTAACCCATGTGATGGCGTTTGATACGTCGGCTCTCCCACAAGACCACGGTTCGCCGCCTTACCACTTCCCTTACCGCCCAAGTATGAGAACTGACTAGCTTCATCGATCCAGTCCAATCTCGACAATAAACAAGATCCCACTCCCACAATATTGAACGAAACCAAGGCTCCATCCCCATCTTGCCATTCCGGGGTCGGGATCGCGACCAGCGGCTAGCTTCTTTGTATTTTGAGGGTGGAGTCCAGGGCCGTGCATCTGGGAAGCAAAATTAAACGTCAAGTCCGGTTCGCTCTATCCTTCCGCCACCCTTGCCGGCTCCCCGGATCCAGGTCACCGCCGTCATTCGGATATCCTTTCCCGTGAACAGCTCGCCGTACTCCAGCCGACACCATCCCAAACCCGGCCGCCACCCGGGACTAAACAATGGGGCGAGTACCCGAATTAAAGAAAAAGGTCCCGGAATACGACTGCTCATCATCTCTGATACCTGTCACCTTCGTTTCCACGGCTGCCTTCTACGTTGAACGATTGCTCGGGTAAGTGTACGCGATGTTTATGAAAGTGGGCTGAAATAAAAGGAACAGGTTGAGCGTCTTCCCATCGCCTCTTCCTTCCGTCCCCTTCCCTCTTTCCTTCCAACGATGGCAACTGACTTGGACCTCAGCGGCACGTTGGGTGCCACTTTCATCGGCATGGTCGTTGCTACTTTGTGAGTTCCATCCGGATGCGGGCTAGGTCGACGTAGAGCGCTGACCCCTGGCCACGATGCAAGGTTGTTCGGTGTATCCAATCTTCAAACCTACATATACTATATCCAGTATCCTCGCGATTGGATCGTCTACAAGGTCTCCGTGAGTCGCGTTCGCTATTGTATGCTAGGGAGCGCGCCCTGAGTTGCTTCCTTTAGGTTGCCGTGCTATGGTCTGTGTTGTCTGTTCCAACTTGAGCAACGGACGTTGAACCGAATAACCTGCACAGGGTGCTCGACGCTTTCAACCTGGCGCTCACGATCCACGCGATGTACTACTACCTTGTTCTTCACTTCCACAACGTTGACGCCCTTGTCCATGTCGTGTGGTATGTTCGACTCGCTCCTCCAATTATTGGTTTGTGCTGAATTTACACTCAGGAGTTTCAAGGTTCAACCGATCCCTCACCTATGGGGAGAAACCGTTTTATTGATCAATCTTCTAGCTTCAAACAGTCATGAATGTCCCGATAATCGTCATGGTTCAGGCATTGTATGCTTTGAGGTTGTGGAAGCGTAAGTCCGCCCAGACGCTTCCCTTTCTCCGACACACCGAACTCATTTGTCTCTAGTTAATTATCGCCGAGACTGGATTCCGCGCTTGATGGTGTGTGATGGATCAGTATTTAAGCAGGGGTATTGGGTACTGACTTTTTTTCTCTCAAGCCATTAACTGTGTTGATTGCCGCTGGTAAGCTCCTGGGGTTCAACATCTGGATTTCAGTCACTGAAATAGCTACCCTCACGGTGTAAAGTTATTGGTACCAGTAAGTGGCCGGAATCTGCAACGTCTGGTTGTGGGCTGATCGGTTTCCCCATACACAGTTCTTGCGGTCAGAACTTGTCAACTCAAGTTTTTCACGGAATTACCGTCCATGGCGGTGAGTGATTCTGCCTTCGTTATACTTTTTGCGCTCATCAGACATTCTACTTCGCAGTGGTTCACATATGCTGCCTTTGGAAGCGCCGTCGCAGTCGATTCGGCTTTAGCTGCGGCCGTTGTCTACTACTTGCGGCGTTCGAGAGGCGAATATGAATCGTAAGTGTTTCGTCTGGTGATCTCGGGACCGCAGGGTCTGATCTCTTGAACCCAGTACCAACAGCAGGATTTCCAAGCTTGTCTTTTGGACGCTGGGCACCGGCGTCATTACAAGGTAAAGTTGTCTGAGCTGCGTATGCTCTGATGTGTTTGACTGCTGGCTGACATGGGGATGTTTCAGTGTTTTTTCACTGGCCGCTCTAGTTACTGTAAGCCGAGGTCCACTCTTTGGCATCCCTTTGTTTTCTGTTCGGTTCTGACGCGAAAGGGGGATCGACCTAGTACGCTTTGTTCCCACACAAGTTGTACTTCTTGGCGATTGAATTCCTGCTCACAAAACGTACGTCGCTATGCCCACTTTTCATCTTCACCTTTTCTCCGTGCTCACTTTCAGAATAGTCTACATCAATTCGTTGTTAGCTATGTGAGGAAGAAGGGTTGTTCGGGCGATCCAGCATTAACTTGGTGTCCCTCGCAGGTTAAACGCCAGAAGGAGCATCCGCGAAGGAACGGATATCTCAATCAACTTCAGCCGGTCTAGTCATTCAAACGGGCCAACCACGCCTTCGTCAGGACGTCCAAGACCGTTGTCGGTTTTGCCCTCTCCTGTGTCTGTAAAGGTCAGGACAAGCAACCCACTCTTATGGTTTCTGATCTTTGACCTGGTCGTGTCCAGAGCGAGTACCCGATGAAGCCGATTTCCATGATTCATGCGATCCAGGTGAACGATTCAGCGGTTTCGGTGAACCATATCAAGCCACCACCCCTAGCACGGGCAGTACGTTCTTGGACGACACCTGGATACACTCCCCTCGACTGACAGCACCCCACGCAGGTCTAAATCGTTCGCTTTGCACATAGATCTTTCTTGACTGGTATACCTCTCGTTGTCATTCGCATTCGGGATCGCTGGAGAAGGGACCACACACATCGAAACTTCGTTCGTTACACCCTCACCCTCACAAACCTGTAAACTTCGTTCCCTCTCTTTCTCTGGTTATTTGTTTGTTGTACTTCCATTCGCTTTCGGTTGTTCACACGTTACAGGGTTACTGTGAAAAAAGTATCCGAAAAACGCTCGTTTCTCCGTGTCCTTATTCTTTTACCTCTCTCGCTCTCTTTGGGTTATTTGCCGAGTCGAAGGTCATTGCTTTCGTGTATCATAGAAAACACCACAAATATACCACTCGTGTTCATCGATTCGGGTCGCGTGGTGTCGGAGGGAGCGCACCGGGCGTCAACCAATCGCGACTCTTCCGAAAGCAACCATGAGTATTACTTCATTGGTGACCTCCCTCTTCCCCACCATATATGCCGACGCTCCTGCTGAGGAGCCAAAAGCCGAAGAGACCCCAGAAGCCTCTGAGGAGGTGGCTGAGGAGGCTGCTGAGGAGGAGGAGGAGGAGCCAGAAGACGTGAGTACACCGTTGCCTCCAATATTTTTCTGGTGTATGACGCGGTCTACTGACTGACCTGAACCGTTTAGTTGCATCCTGGGATTCGAGAGGAATGCCAAAACAGTGCTCAGTGTGCTCCGTTCACGAAGCACTATCTGCACTGCCAGGAGAAGGTCAATAATGGCGAGGGTTTCAACGGAGAGGATTGTGTTGAGGAATTGTAAGCTGTTTCCCGAGCATAAAGCTAACCTCGTCACTGAGATTCTTGTTTTGCAGGTGTGAGTTTGTATCGTTTTATGGTCGCTGACACGTCTGACCTATTGTCATTCCGAATTTCCTTGAACGACAGTCCAGTGAGTCTTCTGGTGTTTTCACGTAGCGCACGGCGAGTCTGATCAGCTACGTCGAACAGCATGATGCATTGCGCGGACGTACGTACACTGCTCACCGCTCTATCTCCTACTCATTCCTCGCTCATGCGCATCTACCAGGCATGCGCTGCTCCCAAGCTCTTCTCGAAGCTCCGTTAGAGCTTAGAGTCGCTATAATTCTTGTGTGTACCCTCCCCGTCCTCAGCACCTTTTTGTGTATTGAAGGAAACAAGTTTCAGTCCGTCATGAGCGGTTCTCTATTAATCAAATACTCAACCCTCCAATAAAATACGACACATTTCCCTTGCTCCACTCTGTCAGCGAGTGCCGTTGCATTTTCCACTCGTCACACCATGAACATGCACCGCGCCGAACCTCCGGTTCCCTCTTTCCCCGGAGGCGATGCATCGATGAAAAATCAAGTTGTCAGATTGGCGAAAGGTGGTGTAGGTATGTTACAGATGCATGAGAGCCATGTGTTCCGAATCCGCTCTCTGAGAACTCCCCGACGAGTACCGCACGACATCGATTAATTAACCTGGCGAACGGCTTTACCTTTCTCGTCTCTGTGACCCCACCGCGAATACCGATGGCCTTGCTCCAGCCTTCTGGACTTGCTTCCTAGTTACCCTCGTGACTCAATTGCAGGTCCGACGCTACTCCAGTCCACCCTCTCTTTCCGAAAATCAACCACCAACCGCAAGAGTGGCACCTTACGGTTCCTCCTTTGGCTGGCTGTGACCACATCCATCGGTTACGCGTTCAGGTTGTTCAACTGATGACACCGCCCCGCGGGCGAATTGTTTTCATTCAAGCAACCGTGGTCAACCCTTCCACCGAATAATCAGATTCGGCCGTAGCTAACAGTGAGACCAACTGTTGGTAGCTAGGTCCTTACTCGGCAGGATACTCCCCAATACCACCTGGTATACATGCTCCTTGCGTTCGTGTTGATTTCCGACGGGGGATCGTTCAAGCCGTGAGGCACGTCCAAGCGAGCTTCGGTAGCTATGGATGCGTGCCGCGTCTCTTTCCTGGAAGCTCACCCGCCATCTCATCAGGCGTTCAACCTATTGCGACTTCTCTTGTGTGAGTCCCTATCGGTGTCATTATGTTTTCGGTTCCTTCCTTAGTTGGGGTGCGGAGATGGTTTTAATATAACCGCGCTGGTGTGTGAATCGGTTCTACATACGAAGAGCCAAAACAACACCTGGCGCGAGAAGTTGAGACACGCTACCGGACATTTGGACAAACCCCGAACGTTGTTCACTCTCCCGATTCCCATGTCGACCCTGGTGACGTGGAGATGTTTGGCCTGTCAGTTTCCACCACCGTGTACCCAGCGATTGTCCAATCGAAGAGCCAACAGTCCCCTACAAGGCACCTGAGCGCATTTTAATAGCCGAAGAAGCAGAGAGCCACCTGCAGGAGATAGGCGTTTGCGTGCCATCCTGTGTTTCGTGAACGGCAGTCACGCTCGAGATGCAAATGGCTAGAGCTATGTAATTGTTCCGACTGAGGGGAACAAAGTTTGGGATCGTGACGGTGCCGGGAGTGAGCGCTTGAGCGATCGGCACCAAAGTCCAACGGAGGAGAGGGAACGCCTCATCGACATCCTCGATCGGCGTCCCTCCTTTTGCTCCTACGACCAGACTCTCTATCTCCCATCCTCAACTAGCCACTTTCCCTTCTTCCCTCATCCTCAGTTCCGAATTCCTTCCCTCCCTCCGCACCCGTGCATACACGATGGAGTTTTCTGGGGTTTGTTTATACTGTTTCGGTCGCTGCATCATTTGAAGGTGCACATTGGGATCGGTCCACTCGTACGGTGGTTGCGTGGATTAGTGCTTTGTTCAGTGCAAGTCAGTATGGTTTGTTTATTATGATCACGGCGGATTGTGTGGCACCACAAAATCGCGGTCGTGTGGTCCGCCCTCCCGGCGGCTCCTTCACGCGCTGCGTCCGACCGAGCGACCGCTCGGTTCATACCAAACCACCGACAGTGTGCTACGTTGGTACAGGCTGAACCTCGAATCGACGTTGGACGTCGGTTCGATGGGCCGTCCGATACGAACTGCCTCACAAAGACGCATCTTTATGCGCATGTACCACACTATTCGCCCCGAAATCGTACTGTGCACTGTCTACGGGTCACCTCAGGCACCCCGCGCTTTTCTCGAACTTTTTTGTTGTTTTACAGTGATCCCTTTTTTTTGGGTACTTATTTGCGGCGGAAGCACCCTAGCTTATTCCATTTTTCTTCACTTGTTTCCGCTCGGAAAGTGAGACCGATGTTCACCGATCCTCGTTGTCATGTATGTTGCAATATTTTCAAGCCGAGCCGCACCTTCTTTGTCGGACGCAATTTCTTGTGGTCGAGGCCGAGAGCCATGGTGGAACTACCTCCCCGATCAATCTCGGAACAGCGGGATATGCAAGTTCCGTCGCCAACAGACCATGCTTGCACCCACCCCGGCCCGCAATCTCTAGCCTTCTCTGACAGCAACCACCGTCACGCTCTTCGAGCATCTCGAATCCCTCGTTCCAAATCATTCCTTTGAGCGCGACTTTGTAAGTTGATAAAACATACGACGCCTCCCCAGTGTTCAAATTTCTTCTATCTCACTCAGATTTGCATTTACGTCGGTCTCTGCTCTTCCGTCACCGACGGCCAGATCACCGCTCCCCCCGTCGAACATAGCCCTCCGTTATCTCCAATGGAGTTTGGTCTCCGGATGTGGGGCTAATCACGTGGGCGGCGTTGATCGGTACTCGGCATCGATTGTCAGACATTTTACTAACGTGCGGAACCACGAGCGAGATCGAGCAACAATCGAGGGTGCGAGGAAAGAAAAACGCCCCGGAATCCCTTGACCGGCGTCGCTTTGGGGCAGGTTCAAGATAACTTGGGAAATCGGGCCGGTGCTTTCTGGTTCCATCGATATCACGACTCATTTC